>Ga0183100_1000132_pt1 | contig 96128 bp, 68 predicted proteins | sample Biomet2_FD_127789 | JGI IMG/M metagenome (GOLD analysis project Ga0183100, IMG submission 127789) | Microbial communities from bioreactor (seeded with anoxic lake sediment) at LBNL, California, USA - Biofuel metagenome 2 | ecosystem: Engineered > Bioreactor > Anaerobic > Unclassified ... | reverse complement strand
GTACTTCCAGAGTTATTTTTCTTTTCACGTATATACATGTCAATAATTTTGGGACACCCAAAATTACAAAACTTATATTGATATACAATACTTTATGCGGGTGTCCCGAAAAAGTGCGGAAAACAGGAGCAGCCCACTTTTCAAATTCCTGATTTAAATCGCCTGATCTTAAAGGTTCGTTGTAAACCCGCATGGAAATCAGCTCATTTGTAACATTATTATGGATTTCTTTTCGTCCTGGCATAAAAGTTTGCCAAAGAATAGAGGTTTTATTGTCGGTTAACGACATTGTCAATCGTTTTCCTACCAGTTTCTTTTCGGATAGGGTTTCAATTCTCAACTCCATACTGACAGATCCTTTCTTTTTTAATATTAATTTCCAACTATTTTTTATCCATGTATCCGCATTTCAACCTTGCCGGATTATCTGCTGTGTTGTTTCTCACGCTTGTGCCCAATGATCACAAGTGGAGGTATAAACTTTTTCCGCTCTACAGAAACCGCTATGTTTCGAGCGAAATTGCATTCCGAGTTCTCGGGACCACTCAACCGGGGGTTAATCTATAGAAGGTTTGGTCAACGACCAATGGCTGTGGATGATTTTCCACTCGTTATTTTCTTCAAGCCTATACACCTCTGTACAATTCTCTTTCCAGAGTGTTTCACCTGAGTATGAGTGCAGATTGTAGGTCAGGACGGCCATTGTATCGGTTGATTGTACAACGGGATTTATCATTTCGAATTTATCCATTTTTACTTTTCCCCGCATGCTTTCGTACAATTCTTTTATCTTGTCCCAACCGTCAAGCCGCCTTTCATGTGCAGGGTCGAAATAAGTAAAGTCTTTCGAATAAAGTTCGAGATAGGGAGAGGGATCACCTTTGTGCCAAGCATCGAGAGCGGCTGTCTCCAAAGCAATGATTGTTTCTGTAATAGTAAGCTTATCCATGATATTTTATATTGAATTGATAATTTTTCTGTTTTGCGATTCTTCAACTGCATTTCATTTGTCACTCAAGGCAAAGGTAAAAAAGCACAATTTGTCATTTAGGACGCATTTTGCATGACGCACAACTTATATAATAATAGGAGTGACAAAATGATCCTAATACGACCTAAATTTGTTGCATTGGACTGACAACTGTCGGTTCTATTTTTCAAAAGTAAATAATTATTTTTCACAAATCATCAAATGCCGATTTTATCATTCTTATTCCCATCGTATACCCCGAGTTAAATTGCTGGATTGTTCAATTGTTAATTTTATTTGAAACCTGCCGGTATAGTTTTAATTTATTGTAATTGCGAAAATACAATTTTCGCTATGTTTCGAGCGGAATTGCATCCCGAGTACCCGAAATCGCACAACCGGAGGTTTATTTCAATAATTTTCGGGTTTCAACGTTTTGTAAAATACTCATTTGTTGAATAGCTATTTGATTTAGTTTTATCAATCGTTCTTTTTGGGGGATATTTTCATTGATAAACACAGCATTCAGGTTTTCCATATTTGACAAGCAAATCAATTCATTTATTGTGGTATAATCACGAATATTCCCTTTTAAATCAGGGTTTGCATCTCTCCATTGTTTAGCCGTAATCCCAAACAAAGCAACATTCAGCACATCGGCTTCATTGGCATAAATTATCGATATTTGAGCTGCCGAAAGCTCTTGCGGAATGAGATTTCGTTTAATTGCATCGGTATGAATGTGATAATTCAACTTAGCCAATTCCCGTTTTGCAGTCCAGCCAAGTTGTTTTTGTTCTTCTTCTTTTAGTCTTTGAAATTCATTTATCAAATACAGTTTAAAAGGCACACTGATAGCTGAACCAAATTCAAAAGCTATGTCTTTATGGGCAAAAGTTCCTCCATATTTGCCTTTTTTTACAATAATCCCAACAGCATTGGTTTTTTCTATCCATTCCGAAACACTTAACACAAAACTTGGTAACCCTGCCTGAGTTTTAAAGTGGTCAAATTCGACCACTTTAAAACCGGGGTTATTAATTTGTTCCCACGTGCCCAGAAATTCAAGTGTATAACGACTTCTCAACCAATTCTTAATAATATCAGCTGCACGGCTTTCGCTTTCTTTTGCATTTGCCATATCGGTGAGCGAAATGTAATCTTTCTCCTCAACTGATATAATAGTGATTTCGGCATCTTTTACGTTGATTTTTGCCATACTGCGTTATTTTTTTCTTTTATTAACTAACCAACCTGTCGGTACAATATTGTGTTTACTCATCCGATCCAACGCTTTCTCAAATTCATCTTCGGTAAATTGTTGTTTTCCGCTATGTTTTGAGCGGAATTGCATCCCGAGTACTCGGGACCGCACAGCCGGACAGTTCTGCTTTGGTTCTAAGCGGCAAAACATTTGCCGCTTAGCCAAGCAACGTTTACATAATAATGAGTTTTTTAGTAATGCAATCGTTTGATGAAAATAACTTTAAAATATAAATCCCTTTTGGTAAAGTTGATAAATCTACCAGCCATGAATTTCCATTAAAGACTGTATTATCTAATAATAATTGACCACCTGTTGAATGAATAGTTAGTTTCTCAAATTTCTTTTTTGATTCAATATTGAATTTACCATCATGCGATGGATTTGGATAAATTAAAATTTGAGGATCTTTTATTTCTTCAATTGACGTTAAATTCACAGTCACATACCTTACAAGACTATCCGCCTCACAAGTATTCTCAGCAACCATTTTTATATAACCGGTTCCATCATGCAACCATCTAACCGTTACTGAATCTGTACCATTTCCTGTAGTAATGGTTGCTATATCGGAGGTCCAATTATATACAACTGGTTCGGTACCTTCTAATTTGTTTACATAATAATTATCAAATTCGGAATGAGCATACGAATATCCATAGATAGAGTCTATTATTGGGGTAACACAGTCTAAAATATTAACGGAATAATAAATGCTATCCTTTCCACAGTCATTGGATACAACAAGCAAAAGTGTATCTATACCGGTTTGACTCCAATTAATGTTAACCAACGCTGTTCCCTGTCCGGATAGAATCTGTCCATTTTTAGTACTCCAGTAATAATTCAGAAAACCTGTTCCGTAATTCATTTTTTCATTAAATACTGACGATTGATTTACCGTAACATTATGTGGACCACAAATCTGATGAATTGATGGAGTAATGCAACCATTGGAGTCCATTTTAATAAATAAAATAGATTCTCTTTGAATTAAATTATCATTATAAAATCCAATAATTGCCAATCCCTTATCATTCGTCTGAATACAATTTGTAGATGCTCCTGAACCTGGTGCTATTCCTATATTATTTTCCCATATTATATTACCAGATGAATCTGTTTTAGCTACATAATGATTATCACCCATTGCAAAGAGCCCCTTATCATTAGTTTCTATTACGCAACCACCCCGAATTCCATTAAACGTTTTATCCCATTTAACATTTCCTACAGAATCAATTTTCATTAATAACATTTCATAATTATAACCTAAAATAATATAACCGTTATCAAATGTTGGATAAACCGAACGGGCATTTAATCCTTCATTATACTTTCTTGCCCAAACAGGATTTCCTACAGAATCTACTTTTATTACATCTAATTTATATTCGCCATGATAACCGAGTTGAGATTCTCCAACTAATATAAATCCCCCATCATTTGTTTTCTTCATATCATGAACAATATCAAATCCACCATCTCCGTATGTTTTAGTCCACACACTATTTCCATTTGCATCTAAATTCAATAAAAAAACATCCAGATTCCCGGAACCAACTTGATAACTTCCAGCTATTATATAATTATTGCCAAATGGTTGGACAATATTCATTGCTGCGTAACTAAGAATACCGAAATTAAATTCTTTTAACCAATTAATATTACCTATTGAATCAGTTTTAATAACAGTCATACCATTATTAGAACCTGAACAGCCAAAACCTGACAGAATATATCCTCCATCAATTGTTTGTTCAATTGAATTTCCGAATAAAGGTGAATTAAAATATTTGGACCATTTAATTTCTCCAAGAGAATCGGTTTTTATTAAATATGAGGATCGTACATTAGATCCCGTTAGCGAACTTCCAAGGATAACATACCCTTTATCATTGCATTGTCTTATTCGGTTTGCCATATCCCAATTACCATCATTATAACTTTTTTCAAAAGTTCCCTGTCCGTATGAAAATGTACCAATAAACAGACATAAAATAAAAATAAATTTTTTCATAGTTTTCATTATTTAAAATAAAAAGTTTCATTATACATTCAATATCAACCCTGTCAGGTTTCAAAAACCTGACAGGGTTTTTCCCAAACCTAATAACTTTATAAATCCCGAATCGCTTCGCTCGGGACTTCACTTCGTTCAGCCTTATAAACCTTATAACTTTATAAACCTTATAAACTTTACAAACCTTATAAACTTTATAAACTAAAGCATCACGGCTTCACCTCTTCCTCCCCTTCCGTATGTCCTTTGCCTAAATCAATGATGATACGGGCATCCTGATACTCCTGGAAGAAATCGGGATTTGTCGTTTCGTAGCTCAACATCATCTTATCTAATTTATTTTTCAGGATATTGTCGCTGGAACGGAACAGCCCGGCAATGTTCCGGGTGGAAACGCTGCTCTCGGTGATGGCTATCCGCGGGGCAGCTAATACGTCAACATATTCATCAATAGCCCCGGACAATTCGGTAACCATAGCCGGAGTCAGGTTGTAATCGCCCAGCAGATTTTCTACTGCACGGGCTTCGGTCAGGATGATACGGCAACGGTCGGCGGTTACCGTATCGCGTGCATTCATAAGATCGGTCATGGAATAGTTCACCTTTTCATAAAGGACAAAATCGCCGATAGCCGTAGCATACGATTGCAAAATTCCGCCTATACGCAAAGCCAGCGAAGACATCCGATGCTTCTTCCCTTTTTTGTCCTTTGCCACACCCGTCTTCGTACGTTCTTGTTTCTGCCTTTCGGCGTTGAGTGTATCCACATTGCTGCGGAGAGCAGTTACATCATTGGAAAACGCAACAACGGTTTCCCAGATCGTGCGAAAGCGTGTCAATACCATCAACACCGCCAGGCACATGTTCAATTTGTTAATTTGTCTTATTGTCATAATCTGGATTTTTTTGTCCAAAGATAATACAAATTATAAAACATTGTAAGTAATTTTTTTCCGGTTGGTTATATTATTTTCGATAGAATACAAAACTACTTGTGTCTCAATATTTTTTATGAAAATTTCAGTTATTTTTTTTGATTTTTTTTTCGTAATTTTGAAATAACTCTCGATTTTTTTTATTTCCGTTGATGACAACTGCCATGAAGGATGACTCTTACACTATGGTTAGCATGATTTATAAAATGGCAAGGGGTATCTTTTTTTTGGAAGATACCCCTTTTTTATTGACAACTATATTTTTTAATGGATGAGACCATCCTTGCATCGTCAGATACCATCTTTTACATGTATGATGCCATCTATGCACTGACAGATGCAATCTTTTACATGTATGATGCCTTCTATGCACTGACAGATGCAATCTTTTTCATGTATGATGCTTTCTATGCACTGACAGATGCAATCTTTTTCATGTATGATGCCTTCTATGTACTGACAGATGCAATCTTTTTCATGTATGATGCCTTCTATGCACTGACAGATGCAATCTTTTACATGTAAGATGCCTTCTATGCACTGACAGATGCAATCTTTTTCATGTATGATGCCTTCTATGCGCTGACAGATGCAATCTTTTTCATGTATGATGCCTTCTATGCACTGACAGATGCAATCTTTTTCATGTATGATGCCTTCTATGCACCGATAGATGCAATCTTTTTCATGTATGATGCCTTCTATGCACTGACAGATGCAATCTTTTTCATGTATGATGCCTTCTATGCACTGACAGATGCAATCTTTTTCATGTATGATGCTTTCTATGCACTGACAGATGCAATCTTTTTCATGTATGATGCTTTCTATGCACTGACAGATGCAATCTTTTTCATGTATGATGCTTTCTATGCACTGACAGATTCAATCTTTTTTATGTATGATGCCATCTATTTAATGGAAAGCCCCATTTTTACACCCTTGGAAGCAACTATTTACTCGTTTGCCTTGGAGTTGAAGATGATGTATCCGAAACTAACCACGCAGGAAAAAGATTTTGAGTTTTTGTCGTAGTAATTGAGACTGATGCTTAACGGGCCTAAGGGGCTGCTGTAAACCACCGAGGTGGATGCTATAAAATAGCGTTTGTCGAAGGTGGGTCCGTAATAGGCTTTGTAGTTTTGTTCGTTGCGCAAAATTTCCTGATAGGGCTGAAACATATAACCTTCGAGGCGGTAATCGATGTTTTTATAAATATTGTAAATTACCTTAAGTCCGACTCCGCCAAAGTTAAATGCGCGGTATTTGGGTTGAAACAGCGATTTGCTTTCGGGTACGGGCTGAAAGGCTGGAGCGGCTAACTGGCTGGAAGTATAATTGCTTAACAGGCGCTGGTTGGACAGGCATATTTCGGAATAATACCCGAGCTTGAATCCTCTTATGTTCTCGAAATAATTGTCGTATTTTATCCGCAACTGATAATAGCGATGGTAATGAACCGATTCGTCGTGAGTAAGCGATGTTGATCCGGGGACATTTTTTTCTTCACCCAGAATCTGGCGGAATGACACAGAAAAATAACCGCCACTTTTGGCAAACTGTTTTTGATTAAGGCTGTTTTTCTCGAATAAAAGCCCGTTGGTATAAAAGTCGAAAAACGTTTTATCAACGGTATCACGGCGGGCGAATACATTGGTTTGGTAATAATCGTCGCGTATGTGTCCGTAAGCTGCATCAAAAATCAGTTTTCCCTGGCGGGAAGTCGGAATTCCCACGCTGACGCGGGCGTGTTCTTCATTTTCGATAAGGTAAGAGGGCGTTTTATCCTCATAAAAATAATTACTCGTTTTGAAGAAATTCCATTGATTGTAGGTTAGGTCGGCCTCGATGTAAAAAGGAAGTTTCATCGGATAATCAAGGCGCGATCGTAACTGAAAAGAATTGTAAAACCGGCCGATATAGGTATTGGCAAAGATGCTGGTGGCATGTTGTCCCAGGTATTTGTACTGAAGTTCGATAAAGGCTTCATTTACGGGGCTCGATGATACCTGCCCCCCATATTGCAGGCTAAAATTTTTATCTTTCTGAACATCAAGATTCAGGATGTAGAAGTTGGTAAGCTTGTCGTATTGCAGCGAAGGATAAACATAGTCAATTTTATCGTCGGCTAATAATTTAAAGTATTCGGATTTCAGTTCGGAAAGCGAAATACTATGCGATTTATGCAGCAGTTGCCTTTTAACGTATATTTCCTGATTTTTATTTAATCCGTTAATCTGTAGCTTTTCAATCATCAATGGCTTTTTCTTGCTATTGAAAGCCTGGCGTTGTTTAAGCCGGGCTTCCATGCTAATGGTATCCGTAACAAAATGCCGGATTTCGGGGATTTTTCTCATGGCAGCCACGTAACCACTGTCGATAAAAGCTTCGGTATTACTAAAATCAATAACATTTACGGTTTTAAGCTTAGGCTCAATCAGGATTCCGTTTTCACAGATGACGTCGTAATCTGTTTTTTCCATCAGCATGGTTTGTATCTGGGAGATAACATCATCCTCATTGGGAGGTCCATAGTTGGATGCTGCCTTGCTTCCGATAATGATGTCGGGATTGAAATCCTCGAAGACAACGTTGGATGGGAAATTATTATACATGCCTCCGTCGAAAAGCAATTTACCGTCAATGCGTATAGGCTTGAAATAAAAAGGAAATGTCATGGAAGCCCTGATAGCTTTGCCTATGTCTCCTTTTCGGAAGGCTACTTCTTTGTTGGATACGATATCGGAAGCCACACAGCGGAAAGGGATATACAGGCTGTCGAAATCATAATCTGAAGCTGCACTTGCTGCAGAAAAAATTTCCATAAATGCAAAATCCATGTTAATAGGCGAGACGATGTTGGTAGGAAGTTTGGTTTCAAAGATGGAATCGAGGCGGAATTTAAAATTTATCCATGAAGGGTTGGCTCTCGATTTTTTGAAATAATACGTATAGCGGCTATCTACTTTACCGGTAACCCAATACGGAAAATCGGGTGAATCAATCAGCTTTTGGATTTCATCGGGAGAATAACCGCTGGCGTACAACCCGCCAATAATGGCGCCCATGGAAGTACCGGCAATGTAATCAATAGGAATGCCCTGCTCTTCCAACGCTTTGAGTACGCCAATATGCGTTACGCCCTTGGCACCGCCTCCGCTCAATACAAGGGCAACCTTCTGAGCGGAAGCGGTAAGGGTAAATACAATCAATAAAACTGCACAAAAAAGCTTATAATATATGGTTTTAAACTGGTTCATGCAAAGGGATGATTTTTAAATTTTTTGTAATGCCTGGTCTAAATCCCAAATCAAATCGTCCACATCTTCAATACCTACCGAATACCTAACCAAGCCATCGGTGATTCCGGCTTTGAGTTTAGCTTCGTGCGATACCTTGGAATGAGTCATCGAAGCAGGATGTTCAACGAGGGTTTCCACGCCCCCCAAAGATACGGCTAAAAGTGCTACCTTTACATTGTTCATCAAAATTTTTCCAGCTTCCACGCCGCCTTTTAATTCAAAACTAATCATTGAGCCGGAGCCATGCATCTGTCGCTTAGCTAACTCGTAATACGGATATGATTTTAGTCCGGGATATCTCACCCATTCCACTTTCGGATGTTTTTCAAGGAATTCGGCTATTTTCTGGGCGTTGGCCTGGGCACGGTCGATGCGTATGCCAAGGGTTTTTAGTCCGCGATGTACCAAAAATGCCTGATGAGGATCCATGTTGCAGCCAAGGTTCACCATCATAGCCCGCAGTTTGTTGTATAAATCTTTATCTTTAGCTACAACTACTCCGGCTACAATATCAGCATGTCCGTTAAGGAACTTGGTCATGGAATGCAAAACGATATCAATACCAAAATCAAGCGGACGTTGAAGATAAGGACTGCAAAACGTATTATCAACCACCGTAACGAGCCCATGCTTTTTAGCGAGTTTTACTACGGCTTCCAGATCCGTCATATCCATCGTAGGATTGGCAGGCGATTCGATGTATATAAGTTTGGTGTTTGGACGAATAGCCTTTTCTATTTCACTGATGTTGGCCGTATTTACGTATGTGGATTCCACACCAAAGCGGCTCCAGTGTTGTTCCATCACTCCGCGTGAAGGTCCATAAACGGCGGCTGAGCTTATCATATGGTCGCCTTTATTGAGCATAGCCATATAAACCGTGTTTACGGCTGCCATACCCGAACTTACACAAATTCCGCGATAGCCGTTTTCAAGTTCTGCGATGGAATTTTCAAGGGCATTGATGGTTGGATTTCCGATACGGGTATAGATATATCCGTCATCTTCACCCAGGAAGCAGCTTGCTCCGTGCTCGGCACTCTTAAATGCAAAGGTGGACGTTTGATAAATGGGAACTACGGCGCTTCCTAATGAATCTTCAAATCCGCCGCCGTGGACTAATTTTGAATTAAAACCTAAATTTTCTTTTTTTGACATGATATAATATATTTGTTGTTGGTTGTTAGTTGATTGTTGATTGCTAAGCCGGAGGCTTAGTCCCGACCTTTTCGGGATTGATTGATAATGATCTTACGAATGATAATTTACGAATCTCTTTTGACGGAAACGTCTAATTTAATATCTTCTTTCAGATGGCGCTTTACTAAACATAAGCTGGCTGTATGGATCATAGCCGCATCATATTTTTCAGGAAACTGAGAAGGCACATGAATATAAATGCTGACTTTTTCAAGCAATTTGCGATCTTTGTTGTACTCTACTTCCTGGGTAAGGTACATATCAGTTGTTGGAATATCCCGCTGGTCGCAGAACGACTTTACATAAATCCCCGCACAGGTTCCCAGCGAAGCCAAAAAGACTTCAAAAGGGGAAGGAGCTGTTCCTTCGCCGCCCAGATGCACCGGCTGGTCAGTTTTTACTACATGACCATTGATATTGGCATTTACTTTTTTGTTGCCGTCGAAAGTTATTTTTATTAACATATCATTAATTTTAGATTTTAGATTTAATAACGATCAATTGATTTATTACCCACAATGATTATCCGGTTTAAATACTATTTTGTTTTTTTAAGTTTAAACGAGAACGAATCGAAAATCGTTTTTCGTTTGGTAGAACGAAAAATTCCTTCGTTAAGTGCTTTTACATCCTCAATAGTATAAAAAGCATGGGGATTGTACTGATGAATAATTTTAACCACATCCGTAATTTCCTTCCTTTTTATAATAGTGAACAATATTTTAACGGGTCCTTTACTGCCCTTAGCATCAGCCACTGTTGTTCCAAAGTTGAGCGAACGTAAATGTTCGACCAACGTTGTGGTTTCTGTACCCGTAATCACTCTGATGATGACATTGCCTATCGAAATGCGTTCTTCGAGCGTGATTCCTATAAAATTCCCCATGGCAAAGCCCAGGCCATAAGCAATGTAACACATAAAATTATCGAGATGTTCCATAATCTGTCCAATGGCAAGCAGCCAGATGATTACTTCAAAAAAACCAAGAAAAGGAGCGATAAACTTATAGCCTTTCGACAGGAAAATAAGCCGCATCGTACCTATGCTTTGATCGGCAATACGGGCAAAGAAAATTAACAGAGGCAGGACAACCCATGTAAAAAGCTGCGAATCACCGGTAATAAGTTCTTGTACCATCCAGCAACAGATTTTTGATTAAAAAATTTGGACAAAATTACGCTTTACTCATTTATCTAACTAATTTTACGCTGTTTTTTACTGTAATTTCTACTTTTGTATATTATTCTAAATTTTAATTAATTGTATTTCAAAAATCATCAGAATATGAAAAAAATTTTATTTCTTTTCGTAACGCTCTTTTTGGCCGGGAATATTTTTTCGCAGGAAGAATCCCGGCTTTTACGCTTTCCGACCATGCACGGCAATCAGGTTGTTTTTTCCTATGCCGGCGATTTATATACGGTAAGCCTTAACGGCGGATTAGCCCGTAAGTTAACCAACGACATCGGTTATGAAATGTTTGCCCATTTTTCTCCTGACGGAAAAAATATCGCTTTCACGGCTCAGTATGATGGCAATACCGAAGTGTATGTGATGCCAGCCGAAGGCGGTACTCCCAAACGTTTAACTTTTACGGCAACCTTAGGCCGGGATGATATTTCCGACCGTATGGGCCCCAATAATATCGTGATGGCATGGACCAACGACGGCAAAAACATTATTTACCGTTCGCGCAAACAATCCTGGGACGACTTTGTAGGACAGCTTTTCATGGTTCCCGTCGAAGGCGGCTTATCCAAGGAACTTCCTTTGTCTACCGGAGGTTTTTGTTCTTATTCGCCTGATGGCAAAAAATTAGCGTTCAACCGCGTTTTCCGCGAATTCCGCACCTGGAAATATTACAAAGGCGGTATGGCTGATGATGTCCGGATTTATGATTTCGATACCAAAAAAATTACAGACATCACCAATAACGACAATCAGGATATTTTCCCAATGTGGCATGGCGACGATATTTATTTCTGCTCCGACCGCGACCGCACCATGAATCTTTTTGTATACAACACAAAATCGGGTACAACACGTAAATTGACCAATTATACCGATTACGACATCAAATTTCCTTCCCTTGGCGACAATGGTATCATTTTCGAAAATGCAGGATACCTTTCGGTATTTGATTTTGCCACCCAAAAAGTTACCAAACTAAGCATTAAAATTGAAGACGACTTTATTACGGGGAGAGACAAACTGAAAGATGCCTCTAAATTCATCAACAGCGCCGATATTTCGCCCGACGGAAACCGCCTGGTGATGGGCGCCCGTGGCGATATCTTTACCTTGCCTTATAAAGACGGCATCACACGGAATCTGACCCAGAGTCCCGGCGCTCACGACCGCGACGCTTCCTGGTCGCCCGACGGAAAATGGATAGCTTATCTATCAGATAAAAACGGCGAATATGAAATTTACATCCAGAAACAGGATGGTAGTGAAGCCCCCATACAAGTAACTACTGGCGCCGACACCTATAAATTCGGTTTGATCTGGTCGCCCGACAGCAAAAAAATACTATGGAACGATAAAATGCTCCGTCTTCAATTTGTAGATATCGACAGCAAAGCCGTAACGCTGGTTGATAAATCTACCATTTGGGAATTTGCCAGTTTCAACTGGTCGCCCGACAGCAAATGGATAGTGTATACTGCTCCCCAAACAAACGACATGTCGAAGATTATTCTTTACGAACTTTCGTCAAAAACCAAGACAGATGTTACCGATGAATGGTATGGCTCCGACGGCCCGGCTTTCAGCGCCGACGGAAAATATCTGCTATTCGTTTCCCAGCGCGATTTTAATCCGATCTATAGTCAGACCGAATGGAACCATGCGTATATTAATATGAGTAAAGTTTATCTGGCAACTCTGGCTAAAACAACTCCATCACCTTTTGCTCCCGAAAATAATGAAGTAAAAATAGATGAGAATAAGACCAAGAACGAAGCTAATACGGAAAACAAAGCAAAAACCGATAAAAAAGGCGGCAAGGATAAAAAAGAAAAAGCAGCCTCAGCTAATGTTCCTGATGTTAAAATTGACCTTGACGGGTTGAAAGACCGTATTGTTTCGCTGCCTATTGATGCTTCCAACTATTGGAATCTATACAGTAACAACGATAAAGTATATTACAATGAAATGAAACAGGGCGACGATGGAATGACTTTCAAGATGTTTGACCTGAAAGAGAAAAAAGAAACCGAATTGGGTAAAGATATGAGTTTTACCGTTTCGGCAAACAATAAAAAAATGATGATTCGCAAGAGTCAGAGCTATTATGTGGTCGATTTGCCTTCAGCACCTGTTGCCCTGAAGGATGCCGTAAAGCTCAGCGACATGAAAATATGGGTGAACAACCGCGAGGAATGGAACCAGATTTATAACGAAGCCTGGCGGCAGATGCGCGATTTCTTTTACCGTCCCACCATGCACGGCACCGACTGGAAAGCCATGCACGATAAATACGCTGTGTTATTGCCTTATGTAAACAACCGTCACGATCTGAATTACCTGATCGGTGAACTGATCGGAGAACTGAACATCGGTCATGCTTATGTTGGCGGTGGCGACCGTCCTATGCCCGAACGCATCAGCACCGGACTTTTAGGCGCTAAACTCAGCCGCGATGCTTCCGGTTATTATAAAATTGATAAAATATTAAAAGGAGCCAACTGGAACAATGACCTTCGCTCACCGCTTACCGAAATGGGCGTTGATGCCAATGAGGGCGATTATATCATTGCCATCAATGGCGCTTCAACCAAGGAAATGAACGATATTTATGCTCAATTGGTAAACACTGCCGGAAAACAGGTGGAGCTTACCATCAACAAAGTTCCTGAAGAAAAAGGAAGCCATAAAGCGTTGGTATTGCCTATCAGCAAAGAATCAGATTTGTATTATTACAACTGGGTTCAGAATAATATTAAAAAAGTCAGCGATGCTACCAACGGCGAAGTTGGTTATATTCACATCCCCGATATGGGTGTAGAAGGCTTAAATGAGTTTGTCAAATATTTCTATCCCCAGTTGAATAAAAAAGCTTTGATTATTGACGACCGCGGCAACGGTGGTGGAAATGTTTCGCCTATGATTATCGAGCGTCTCAGCCGTCAGCTTACACGTTCTAATGTTGCCCGCAATGTTACTTCCGTAAGCCATACGCCGCACGAAATGATGTTAGGACCCAAAGTGTTGCTTGTCAATCAATATTCGGCTTCTGATGGCGATTTGTTCCCTTATGGTTTCAAAAAGCACAAATTAGGAAAAGTTATTGGCGTCCGTACCTGGGGTGGCGTTACCGGCATCCGTGGTAGCCTTCCCTTTGTTGATGGAACCAGTCTGAACAAACCTGAATTTGGTACCTATTCTGCCGACGAAAGCAAATGGATCATCGAAGGACATGGCGTTGATCCCGACATTGTGGTGGACAACGATCCTGCCATCGAATATCAGGGCGACGACCAGCAGCTGGATAAGGCGATTGAAGTGATTAAAGATGAACTGAAAAACTATAAGCCTTTACCAGAAATACCGGAAGATCCGGATAAAAGCAAATAATTAAAACCAATGGCCGGGAATTCATTCGGACAATTATTACGGCTGACAACGTTCGGCGAATCGCATGGAGCAGCCGTCGGGGGAATACTCGACGGCTGTCCCGCCGGTTTGCTTCTTGATCTGGATTTTATTCAGGGCGAACTGAACCGACGCCGTCCCGGACAATCGGATGTTGTTTCCTTACGGAACGAAAAAGATGAACTGCAAATCGTTTCTGGTATTTTTGAAGGTAAAACTACCGGCGCGCCCATCGCTTTCTGGGTACAAAATCAGGATCAGCACCCGGCCGATTATGCTGAAATGAAAGATGTATTCCGTCCGTCGCATGCCGGATTTGCTTATGAACAGAAGTACGGCATTTACGATTATCGTGGCGGAGGAAGGGCTTCGGCCCGCGAAACGCTGGCTCGCGTTGCCGGAGGAGCCATCGCTAAATTATTTTTAAAACAAACAGGCATTACCATTAATGCCTATGTCAGCCAGATTGGAACAGTTAAACTTGAAAAGCCTTACGGCGAATTGGATTTAAGTAAAACGGAAGAAAGTCCTGTCCGTTGTCCCGATGAAGCCGTTTCATCAGAAATGGTTGATTTGATTACTAAATTAAAAAATGCCGGCGATACCACCGGTGGTATCATTACCTGCATCATCCGCCATGTTCCTCCGGCATTGGGCGAACCGGTGTTTGATAAACTTCAGGCTAACTTAGCCAAAGCCATGCTGAGCATCCCTGCCGCCAAAGGTTTTGAATATGGTTCCGGCTTTGCCGGCGTCTCGATGAAAGGTTCGGAACATAACGACCCCTGGGCTTACGAGCATGGCAAGATAACTACCTCAACCAACTTTTCGGGGGGAATACAAGGCGGCATTTCCAATGGCGAAGACATTTATTTCCGTGTTGCCTTTAAACCGGTGGCCACCCTGATGCAACTTCAGGAAATGATAAACCGCCAGGGCGAAAAGATGAAGATTAATCCCAAAGGAAGACATGATGTGTGTGTGGCGCCGCGTGCCGTTCCGGTGGTGGAAGCCATGGCTGCCTTAGTCATAGCCGATCATTATCTTTGGGCAAAAACAAACTAAAACATAACAGCGTCTGCAGGGATATATCAGAGTTGTCAATAAGGCCCTTTAGTAATCCTTATTGCAAAGTATGTATCAGAATTTCAAAACCAGCCCAATTCCGTTTTCTGTACAGGCAAAATCCAATTCAGTTTTGTTTAAAAGTGAACTTGTTTTTAATCCTCCGTTGAATATATTCACAGCTGTTTTGGCTTGTTTGTTGAATTTATGACTAATTGGAATTGCAACAGCAATCAGCCCGGCTCCAACTCCTGCCATAGCCCAAATCGGTTCTCCTCCTCCAGCTGCAGTACCTAAAGTCCAACCAACCATAAATCCGCCTATTCCACCAATAACTGAAGCCATGGTGTTAGTGGACTGTGCAGCTTTAATTTCCTTATAAGCCTGTTCATTTGGTTGCATTATTTTTACAAGTTGCGACATTTTCAACCTATTATTTCCTTGATAGAATTGATAGCCCCCAAATATTTTTTCCATTCTAATAGAGTCGGTATGATTTTGCCCGAAAGTAAATAAAAAACAGATAATTGATAAAACAAATGTGAATAAAATTCTTTTCATTTTGTCGTATTTTTAGTTATTAGTTATTAATTATATTTTGAAATGATTTTTTATCCTATTGCCATAATGACTACATAACATACATTATAACGGTTGTTTGTTACAAATGGTTATTAATGCCTGCAAATATACAATGTATTTTATATATCAAAATTATCCGATATTATTTTTTTCATTTAATCACTCTATTCATTAAATGTCTTAACTTCTTAACAAAATATAAATATATTTGCAGAATAAATAACGATACGAAAGGTTTGCGCAATGATAAAATCTTTAAAATCCTTTTTTCTGCTTTTACTTTTGATGGGATACTTTTCCCCCATCCAGGCTCAGATGTTTTATTATGTGAATGGCTCCACAGGTAATGATTCTAATAATGGACTTAGTCCGGCTACTGCATGGAAAACCATTCAGAAATCCTTCAACCAGGCTACCCCGGGAAGTACGGTAATCATCCATGGAGGCATTTATCACGAACAACTTATTCTGAATGTCAGCGGAACTCCCGGCAATCCTATCCTTTTTACTGCCGCACCCGGCGATATGGTTGCTATTGATGGCACAGGACTTACGGAAAATTGCATGATAAGTATTATTGATCAAAGCCATGTCTGCCTTCAAAATCTAACCATCCGAAATCTTTTACAGAATTTCGGAATGGGAATATTGGTGGAAGCCTCACCCACCGGAAGCGTAACTGATGTTAGCTTTAAAAAACTTACCATCACTGGCATTAACTGGACAAACGATTTCAACATCATTCCCCAGCCGGGCAATAATACCAATCCTTTTCTTTTTTATGGAACCGGGCTTGAAACCGGGAATGCAATTATCAACATTGTGGTAGATAGCTGCGAAATTTACAATAACATCACCGGGTACAGCGAAAACCTTACCCTGAATGGTAATGTGGATGGCGCAATACTCTCCAATAATCGCATACATAATAATACAAATATCGGAATTGATATCGCCGGAACCTATGGTGCCTGTTCCACAGCTTTACTTGATCATGCCCGTAATGTGCAGATTGTTGGCAATAGTTGCTATTACAACATCTCGAGGGCGGCTACCAGTGCCGGCATTTATGTGGATGGAGGACGTAAAGTGCTTATCGAACGCAATTGCTCATTTCATAATGGTGTGGGCATCGAGATTGGATGTGAAAATGATGGCATAGTGGATAGTTGCATCATCCGCGATAACATTGTCTTCGATAACCTCGATTGGGGTATAGGTGTGGGCGGTTATGATCCCAATACCACCGGACAGGTGCTTTATACTACTATTTCTAACAACACGCTTTACAAAAATAATTCCGGGAGTTCCGATATGGGTGAGTTTTATATGCCCAAGGCTTCACATTGCAGCTTTACCAATAACATTGTCTATGCTTCCGCCAATAATATCTTTTTAACCTTCGATCCTATCGATCCCCAAAGCGACAATCGCTTCGATTATAACTGCTGGTATGCTTCCTCCAACAATCCTTTGGCTGCGACGGTTAACTGGCGCGGACAAACGCTGCAATCTTTCCAGGCTTATCGCGATATTACCGGATTTGATCAGCATTCTTTTTATTCCAATCCTTTGCTGCGTTATGAAAGTATCCTTACTCCCGATTTTCATCTGAGGAATAACAGTCCCTGTATCAATACCGGTGACAGTGCCTTTGTACTTCCGAATAACGAAATGGATTTCTTTTCCCAGCCCCGGCTTTCGGGAAACCGGGTAGACATCGGAGCCTGCGAATACCAGGAAAACAATGGAATCAGGGAGTTACCTGCCGGACAGGAAATGTATCTTTATCCTAATCCTGCACAGGATAAATTTTTTATTTGCCATAGCCTGCCCTATTTTGCTGTGGAAGTATTTAATCTGCAGGGAAAGTTAGTCAAACGATTTGTTCCTTCCGATGGTAGCTACCCAACGGAGGGAATACAAAAAGGGTTTTATCTTGTAAAAATTTCCCTGGATAATAAACGAGAAGTCATTAGCCGCTTAATCATTATCTGATAAAAGATCTTCGGAAAGCATCTTTAAGATTAATTAGAGATACATTTGCATTTGGTTATGAATTGTTTGGCCAAATAACAAAACCTTCTTTACTGTAAAGCGGTGAAATCCGGATGGCGGAAATGATTCCGTTATCTAAATAAAAATCTAAACCCGACCGGGCGTAAGAAATTAGTTCGCGAGTTGGATATTCCTCGCTTCTTCGATCTTCAATAATTTTTTTACCAAGTTTTAACTTCGATCCCAGCTTAAGTAATTCTTCCTTTTTTAAACTAACCCTGATTAAATTATGAACATGGAAATACCCGTTTTCAATTGATATTTCAACAAGTTTTTCCTCATGATCCGAGTTAAAAGAAAAGGAACAACCGATAGAATCGTAATTATAGACTTTCCAGTTTAATCCTTTTACATCATCCGGTTTTTCAATCTCATCAGGAACGCCAAGGATTTCGACAAGTTCTTCCTTTGTTATCCCGAAAAGAATTTTTCCAATTCCCCAACCTAAAATTATTTCGTAATCTGGTAACATGCTTCTTATCAATTGTAATCTATTCTCGTATAACCCCTATTATGACGATTATATCTTTGTCAGAATCTGATTTTTATATTTTACAAATGTACAATAAAGAGGTCATTAAATATAATTTCTTTTCTCTTTTGCAACGCTTTTCTTGAGCTACCCTGCATCCTTCATCCCGGTAACGCCATTTATTTATTGACACTATTCCGGATACCTGTGATAAAATATTCCGATTAATACAAAATGAACTGTTTGTTAAACTTCTTTACTTGAATGTTTCATATTTTTACCTAAAAGTATCTCATCTTTACACAAAAGTCTCTTATCTTTACCTAAAAGTCCCGCATCTTTACCTAAAAGTCCCATACTTTTACCTAAAGGTCTCTCACTTTTACCTAAAAATCCCGTACTTTTACCTAAAACTCTCTCACTTTTACTTAAAAGTCTCAAACTTTTACCTAAAACTCTCAGACTATTAGGTAAAAGTCTCAGACTTTCGTCTATTTATTTAACATCTTTGTTAAGATATTCAGTACATTATGTAAAAATATTGAAATTTGATAAGGAATTTTTATCACAAATACACTTATTTTAGTTGTGAATAGATAAACTTTACAAAAACAATCAACTTTAGCAGCGTAACAATCCGAAGCGGAAAATTTAGGTAAATAGGAAATAGGGACAACCGAAAGCCACAGGGTGAATCAAAGATAACTCTTCTCCGCTAACCGGTTTAAAAAATCACCTTTATCCTGAGGAAATATTTTTTTGAATCTCTTGCAATGTTGTTTGCCGGAAGAATATGTATCCTGCCATCTTTTTTATACTTTTGTTGCCATTCTGATAAAACCAAGCATATGCCGTTATCCCATTTTCAAAAGATAGCTTCCGAATTAACTATTAGCGAGTCGCAGGTACAAAACACCATGCATTTGCTCGACGGAGGAGCTACGGTTCCCTTCATAGCCCGTTACCGTAAAGAGGCTACCGACAGCCTGGATGAGGTGCAGATTTCCAAAATCCGTGACCGTATGGAGCAACTGCGCGAGCTGGATAAACGTCGTGAAGTGGTGCTCGAATCCATACGCGAACAGGATAAACTAACCCCGGAACTTGAAAAACAAATCAACGAAGCGCTGACCCTGTCGGAACTCGAAGATATTTACCTTCCCTATCGTCCCAAACGGAAAACCCGGGCGACCATTGCTATTGCCAAAGGGCTGGAACCCCTGGCAAAAATTATCATGGCCCAGCGTCCTATTGATCTTGAAACAAAAGCCATGCAGTTTGTTGATGATGAAAAACAGGTGGAATCGGCAGAGCAAGCTTTAGCCGGAGCCCGCGACATCATTGCCGAATGGGTAAACGAAAACACCATCAGCCGTCGGCGCATGCGTAATTTTTTCGCCAAGGATGCCCGGATTTATTCCAAGGTGTCCAAAGGTAAAGATTCGGAAGGGGTAAAATACGAAAGCTGGTTCAAATGGGAAGAACCCCTGAGCAAAGCTCCCTCCCACCGTATCCTGGCTATGCTGCGCGGCGAAAATGAAGGCATCCTCAAAATTTCCATCACTCCCGATGAGGAACAGGCTGTAGATATTTTGAATAAGATTTTTGTTAAAGATAATAATGAATGTTCGACGCAAGTAAAAGCTGCCGTAAAAGATGGTTATAAACGTTTGCTTCAGCCTTCGATGGAAACGGAAATGCGGCAATGGGCAAAAGAAAAAGCCGACGGAGAAGCCATACGTGTGTTTGCCGAAAATCTGCGCCAGCTTTTGCTGTCGCCTCCTTTGGGTCAGAAAAACGTATTGGCCATCGATCCCGGCTACCGCACCGGATGTAAAATAGTCTGTCTCGACAGGCAGGGAACGTTGTTGCATAACGAAACTATCTATCCTCATCCGCCACAGAGCGAAGTAAAACAGGCGAGCCATAAAATTCAGACACTGGTAAAAGCATACAAGATAGAAGCCATTGCCATTGGCAACGGTACTGCCGGAAGGGAAACCGAGAATTTTATCCGTCATATCCCTTTCGACACCGACATCATGGCCATCATGGTAAACGAAAGCGGAGCTTCGGTATATTCTGCATCCCCGGTAGCCCGCGAAGAGTTTCCCGATTATGATATTACCGTCCGCGGCTCGGTTTCCATCGGACGGCGACTGATGGATCCGCTGGCCGAATTAGTCAAAATCGATCCCAAATCCATAGGCGTGGGACAATATCAGCACGATGTGGATCAGAAAATGTTGCAGAAAAGCCTCGAGGATGTGGTGGTGAGTTGTGTGAACACGGTAGGCGTTGAAGTGAACACAGCAAGCAAGCAACTGCTTTCGCATGTTTCGGGACTTGGTGATTCGCTGGCAAAGAATATTGTGGATTACCGTTCTAAAAACGGCCCTTTCAACTCGCGTGAAGAATTAAAGAAGATTCCCCGTTTCGGCGACAAAGCTTTTGAACAGGCTGCCGGTTTCCTTCGGATACGTGATGCTGTCAACCCACTTGATCGTAGCGCTGTTCATCCCGAAAGTTATGCTCTGGTTTATAAAATGGCCGAAAAAGCCGGAGCAGGTATTGCCGATTTGATGGAAAAGGAAGATTTACGCAGAAAAATCAACCTGAAAGAATTTATTACGCCTACGGTCGGTATGCCTACGCTTACCGATATTATGAATGAATTAGCCAAGCCAGGCCGCGATCCCCGAGTTAAATTCGACTTCTTTGAATTTGAAAAAGGCATACATTCCATCGAGGATGTTAAAGTTGGGATGATTTTACCAGGGATAGTAACCAATATTACCAACTTTGGAGCGTTTGTAGATATAGGCGTTCACCAGGACGGACTGGTACACGTTAGCCAGTTAGCCGACAGATACGTGAAAGATCCGGCAGAAGTGGTAAAACTCAATCAGAAAGTGATGGTTAAAGTGCTTGAAGTGGATATGCAACGGAAACGGATTCAGCTTTCGATGAAGGAAGGTTGATGGTTGTTAGTTGATTGTTGATTGTTGCTGGATATATCTTTGGAAGGTTGAATTGTTCTGAGTTGATGGATAAAATTATTTAATACAAAGTTTAATGAAATTTAGAATATTATTTAAATTGTTTTTGGCGGTTACGCTGGTGGTGATGGTAAATACAGCACATGCCCAGCGCATCAAAGGCGCCCTGATTGCCGGTTTTAATCTCTCGCAGGTAGATGGCGATGAAGTATATGGATTCAAGAAGTTTGGGTTTGTTGGTGGGCCTTCGGCCATCATACCGCTTACCAGTAAATGGTCAGTTAGCCTTGAAACGATCTTCAATCAGAAAGGAAGTCATCAAAAAAAACAATACAGCGATTCTTCGTCGCTGCTTGGTGAAAAAATCACAGGCGCTTACGATTTAAAACTGAACTATGTGGAAATTCCGGTTTTAATTCATTATGAAGATCGCAATACCATGACCGTAGGCACGGGTTTCTCGTGGGGAAGGCTTGTCGGAGTTAAGGAATGGGAACATGGCCGGCGAACGGCTACCGATCTGAGCGGTCCCTATAAACGTAACGATATCGACTGGCTGTTCGATCTCAGGATAAGAGTCTATCAGAAATTAAAATTCAACCTGCGCTATTCCTATTCCATACCCGAAATTCGTAAACGAGAGTTTACGAATGTTGACGGGACGCGCACCTGGGATCGCAAGCAATACAACAACTATATCAGTTTTCGTCTGATTTACATTTTTAACGAAAAGTTGAAAAACGTTAAAACTAAATAATGATTATTTGCATTAAAATATAATTTTTAAATCATTGCTTATGAACAGATGGATAGAATACCTTAATCTGCAACCTCATCCCGAAGGGGGTTGGTTCAATGAGCCATACCGATCGGAAGAAATAATTAAAACAGAGAATCTGCCACAAGGATTCCTGGGAGATCGTAACATCTCAACAGCCATTTACTATTTGCTCGAATCGCCCGATTTTTCGGCTTTTCATCGCATTAAGTCTGATGAAATCTGGCATTTTTATGCCGGAGACACCCTGATAATTTATACGATAGATGCTCAGGGTAATTTATCAGAATCATTGCTTGGCAACAATTCATGGAAAGATGAATTTCCCCAGCATGTTGTTCCCAAAGGAAGCTGGTTTGCAGCCAAAGTTAAATCTCCGGATTCGTTTACACTTGTTGGTTGCACGGTAGCCCCCGGATTCGACTTCAGGGATTTTGAAGCTGGTAAAAAAGAAGACCTGCAAACACAATTTCCCCAGCATAAAAATATAATAGCTCAGCTTTGCCGCTGATTTTACAAGGGTTAAAAGCTAAGGTAAAAATCACGGGTTAATTTACGGTAGTCATCCGTAAATTCGGCAGTGGGTTTACGAATGCTCAACTCGTCGGTTATCGAACGGACATCCTGAAATCCAAACTGCATCAATACCCTGTTGGGTAACAGGTTTTGTTTGGGACGTACCAGCAGAGAAACATGACAATATAATCCATTTTCGGCAGCCTCTTCAGTAAAAAGCATGCTTTCATTCACCGGAAGAATAAGGCTGAATTTACCTTCGGGTTTCAGTAGCTTTTTAATGGCGGCAATGAGTTCTGCCGAGTTCATCGTATCATTATGCCGGGCAAGATTACGGCTTGCCACAGCCGATTTAAGGGAATTGATAAAAAAAGGCGGATTGGAGACGATGGTATCATAAACCGGATTACCGGATGCTGCATATTCCTGTATGCTTTTGTTTATCAAATGAAGTCTGTCGCACCAGGGAGAATTCGCAAAATTCATCCCGGCTTCTTCGCAGGAAGCGTTATCTACTTCTATAGCATCAATTTTTGCCATGGAACGTTGGGCAAGCATCAAGGCGATAATGCCACAACCGGTTCCGATATCGAGTATTCTTTCTGCATTTTCAACTTCTGCCCAAGCGCCTAACAAAACGGCATCGGTGCCCACTTTCATAGTGCTTTGGAAATGCTGAACAGCAAATTGCTTAAAACGGAAACTACTTACCGAAGGTGTTCCGGCGGTTGATTTGGGCGCATTGTTAGTGCAGCTGTTGTTGAGCGAATCATCGAGCGTTAACTCAAGAGTTTTCATTTGTTGATGTTCCATTTAGATATAAATTTCTATGAGACCTGAAGGCGCTTCAATATGAATTTGGTGTTTGTTTCGGTCAACCTTACGGATGATTTCGTCGCTCACCGGGATCAATATCTCTTTTTTATCAAAAAGAATACGGAAAATGGCCTGATGAGGATAATCGAGTATTTCGGCTATGGTGCCTATTGAACCGTGGTTTTTATCTATCACCTCAAAACCGGTAACTTCATGATAATAGAACTTGTTCCCTTTTAACTTTGGTAACAGGGCTACTGGCAGATAAAGCTTACGATTGATTAAAAACTGCGCTTGTTCTATATTGTTGATATCTGTAATTGTAACTACGGCGGTACTGTTATGACGGATGCGTATTTTTTCTATAAAAAAAGGAATAAGCTCATCGTTCATATCCACAAACACGGCATCGAGTTGGCGGTATTTTTCAGGTTCGTCCACATCCAGATAAATGGCCAACTCGCCTTTATTGCCAACGGTGCGTGTTATTTTGCCGAGGTAAAAGTATTCGTCTTTTTTTGCCATGTGATGTGCTATTTACTTAGTTCGCGATGGGTCAATACAATGTTGATATGATATTTTTCCGTAAGATGTTTTGCCATCTGATTGGCAAAATACACCGAACGGTGCTGACCGCCAGTGCAACCAAAGTTAACCATCAGATTGGCAAAGCCGCGTTCCAGATAATTATCCACACTTTGATCCACGAGGCTGAAAACATTTTCCTTGAAGGGTTGTATCCCGGGTTTGCTCTCGAGGAAGTCAACTACAGACTGGTCGTTTCCGGTCAGCGTTTTATATTCTTCATATCTTCCGGGATTGGGCAAGGCACGGCAATCAAATACAAAACCACCACCGTTGCCGCTCAGGTCGACAGGGATGCCCCGTTTGAATGAAAAGCTATTGATCATCACTTTTAGCAGCGGCTTTCCGAAAGTCTGCAGATATTCCGAACCGGCAATCTGATGCAAAACATGGGTCAATGCAGGAAACTCCACAGGAAGTTTACCGTTTTCTAAAATCCATTTTATGTTGTTAGCGGCATAGGGAATGCTTTGCAGGAATAGTTCTTTCTTTTCATAGAAACCACGATAGCCATAAGCTCCCATGGCCTGCATGATGCGGATGAGCACGAAACCATAGAAAAAACGCTTGAATTCATCAGCATTCACCGGGATGTATTGTGTAAGAACTTCCAGATAATGTTCCAGCAGTTCTTCTCTAAGTTCGGGCGAAAGATCAGCTTTGGCATCGTAGAGCAGCGAGGCTAAATCGTACTGCAACGCGCCCCGGCGACCTCCCTGATAATCGATAAAAAACAATTTATCATCCTGAACCATGACATTGCGGCTCTGAAAGTCGCGATAGAGGAAATAATGGCTGTCGGCTTGAAGGAGCCAGTTGGTAAAATTGCGGAAATCATCCTCGAGCAACTGTTCGTCGAACGAAATCCGGGCTAATTTCAGAAAATAATATTTAAAATAATTCAGATCCCATTGCATGGACTGGCGGTCGAATGCCTGCCGCGGATAGCATAATGAATAATCCAGGTCTTCGCCACCCGGAATCTGGAAACAGGGAAGCTCTTCAACAACATTATGGTATAATTGGATAATTTTACCGGAAAACAGTTTTCCTTTGCGTTCCCTGGCAAGAAGTGCAAAAAGGGTAGTGTCGCCTAAATCCTGAATGAGATAAACATCATTTGCCGGATCCTCGGCATAAAGTTGAGGAACATGGAGTCCTTTATTATAGAAATGCTTAGTAAAACCGCAAAAAGCCGCATTTTCCTTTTTATCGGGATTATAAACACCGATGGCTAAATGTGTAGCTGATTGTATTCTGAAATATTTTCGGTTAGAACCCGATAGTGGAAGAGGAGATATCGTATCCGCAGGCGTTCCCGACCATTGCCGGAAGAGGCTTTCAATGTGTAAACAGTGATTATTCAAATTTATATTTTTTAAAACCCAAACGATTTAGTGTCAGAAATACCGACATTAAACCATCAATCCTAATTCTGAGTATAAACCTATCAATCCCGGAAAAAGTCGGGAGTAAATCTTCAGCTTAGCCATCAATAAACAACCAACAACAATCAACTATTATCAATCTGCGAACAAAAATATTCATTTTAAAATAAAATACAACATGAAGTTATTAATTGCTCAAAAAAAATTATCTTTGTGTTACGCTTTTTTACTGTTAAACGGATGATAAATAAAAAACTATCGAATTATTAATAAACCAAAAAATTATTACCATGGAAACAAAAAAGACTACCGATATTCTGAAAACCGCGCTACTGATGGAACGTCGCGGAAAAGCTTTTTACGAAAAAGTAGCAGGCAACACCCCTAATGCTGAAGTGAAAAAAATTTTCACACTGATGGCCGAAGAAGAGCAAACGCACATTGACTTTCTGTCGAAACAATTTGCCACCTTTTCAAAAAGCAAAGCTTTCGGGAAAGAACAATTAAAAGGCCCCGGAAGCGAGCTTGCAGCTAAACTGATCCTGTCGCCCGAAATAAAGAAAAGTATCTCGGCTGCCGGATTTGAAGCCGCTGCCATATCATCGGCTATTGACATGGAAACAAAGGCAATAGAAGTTTATACCCAATGGGCCGACGAAGCCACAGACCCTAACGAGAAGGAACTTTTCCACTGGTTAGCCAACTGGGAAAAGGGACATCATAAAATACTTCACCAATTAGACGAGGAACTTAAAGAAAGCATCTGGTACGACAACCAGTTCTGGCCCTTTTAGCCATAAAACGTTATAAAAATGGCATCATACATGAAAAAGATTGCATCTATCGGTGCATAGAAGGCATCATACATGCAAAAGATTGCATCTATCGGTGCATAGAAGGCATCATACATGCAAAAGATTGCATCTGTCAGTGCATAGAAAGCATCATACATGAAAAAGATTGCATCTGTCAGCGCATAGATGACATCTTACATGAAAAAGATTGCATCTGTCAGTGCATAGAAAGCATCATACATGAAAAAGATTGTATCTGTCAGTGCATAGAAGGCATCATACATGCAAAAGATTGCATCTGTCAGCGCATAGAAGACATCATACATGAAAAAGATTGCATCTGTCAGCGCATAGAAGGCTTCATACATGCAAAAGATTGCAATGATACGATTAAAGGATATTGAAAATATTTTGCCTTCGCCAGCAAACTTAAGTTTTTCAATTCCAGCATGGTGCGATTAGGAGATTTAAAATCCCGGAAAAAGCATCCGTGGCAAGCATGTTTCAATTCCAGTATGGTGCGATTAAAGGTTCTACAAAGGTAAATAAAAATCGTTGGACAAATCGTGTTTCATTCCAGTATGATTCAATTTTATTGTCAGGAACCCGGAAAGGGTTCAATGACAGACAAACCTCCGACGGGATTCTTGGTTTGAGAATTTAGCATCGTAAATCTCGCAAAGACGCAAAGTCGCAAAGTTACCATCACTCCCCTTTCATCACTTCATCACTTTCATCACTTCATCACTTCATCACTTTCATCACTCAATTCGTAATTTCTCAATCGTCCTCTCGCAAAGACGCAATGACGCAAAGTTACCATCACTCCCCTTTCATCACTTCATCACTTTCATCACTCAATTCGTAATTCGTAATTCGTAATTTGAGAAAGAAGTTCAATCAGAACTTCTTTCTCCTTTTGGACACCTTAATATTTTTAGAAATTCAAAACGATGCCTAAGTTCACAGTCCTTGGAGAATCGTAATTTGCAGGATTATCCAAAGCGCTTGAATAAAGCAACCGGTATGTATCGGGCGATATTTTTTGATTAATCTGTGCCTGATGTTGCGGATATGTCAAATAGCCATTATCATCAGGTTTTCCGGTGGTTGAATAAACATTAAATGTATTTTCCCTGTTGAAAACATTATTTACCTGAACATAAACTGAAAGATTCATGGGATTTTCTTTGCATAAAACGATTGATTTTTGAATTTTCAGATTGGTAGAATAAAAATCATCCATTCTTGCATAACCGGATATTAGTCCGTGATTTGAAGTTTTTACATAAGGTATACCCGAACGGTAATGTTCCGTAAAGGCAATACTTGATCCTTTAAACCACTTATCAAAATTTATCATTGCAAAAAGATTGGCAATATTTTCGGAGGTTGTCAGATAATAACTTTGCATACCATCTTCTTTGATTGCTTTATCATACCAACCGCGTGTATAATTGGCTCCAACTGCAATAAAACGATCCGGCGTAGTATAACTTGTATTAAAATCGAGGAAAGCATTATTAATGGTTTTGCTATTGTTTTCGTATCCGATATAGGGTACGGGCCATGCTGCCGAATAATAATGTGGTATAATGAGATTCCTGATTTGCTGTTCTGCAAAACTCAATCCCAACTTCCAGTTTGGAAATAATTCGGTATTGAATCCTATCGTTGATTTATCAAAAAGCATAGGTTTTAATTCGTTTATGTAGCAATTCCTATAAAAATAATTATACGATGAAGTAACGGATATGCTATTCTCCAATAAATCATAATACGGATGTTTTGTTGCAGATGAATAATCGACGTACAAAAGGAAACCGGGAGTGATATTATAGCTTATCATTAATTTAGGCAGCAAATTGAATACATTATCGTTTTTACGGTACGCATTTTTGCTTGTTGTAGCCGACTCTTCTTTAAGATATGGAATTACGCCATTCCCATGATCCAAGCTATTTGGATTGCTAACTATATTTCCATTATTATCGTACCAGGTATCTCCGTTCCGGTAGCCGGTAACCATCGTTGGATCTCCATACCGGTCAACGTAAACCACATAATTTTTGCCAATGTTATCGGGATGCGTAAATGCTGTTACTTCGGCTACCGTTTTAGCTGGCGAAAAAGTATAAGGATCTTTTAAAACATTCAACCCTGCATCATAAACTTCGGCTCTCAGCCCGGCTTCCACATTTAATTTTGGTAAAATTTCCCTTTTGTACGAAAACCATGCGGCATAATCCACCGGAGTAAAAGCAGGTTTCATATACGTATCAAAATAAGAAAGATCATTACTGCTTGATTTTATTTTATTGCCTTTATAATCATAACCATATCCGGTCATTAAACCCGAGACTTCATTCTCGCCAAAAAGGTCGAGTGAAAACAGATCACCTTTAAAATTAATGGTATGCTTTTCATAATTTTCATCATAGTAATCTATCGTGCGATTTTTAGCATCATAGGAATTAATATCAATCCAATCGGTTCCGTCTACTGCTAATCCAAGTTTCTGTCTTAAATTTTTATCAAATACGGTTTGTCCTTCGGCATTATATACACGATGATACATCACACTGTCGGTAACTCTTCCGTTGATAATCACCTGAATTGGATCGTTCGTATTAAAACCGTCAAATTGGTTATTGGTTAATTGATCCATATACTTGTATATGCTTACCGGGGAAATGGAATAATATCTCCGGGTATTTTTTTCGTACGAAAAGCCCAGTTCCATATTGTTTTTTCCGATGCTCATATTTACTGTTCCGGAAAAATCAAGCCGGTTATTATTGCGTTTAACATACTGGTCGTAAACCGTTCCCTGACCGTTATACAAACTATACACACTCGACGGTGAATATCCGTTTATCAACCCGCGATAGGAAAGAAGATCATTGGTACTGTTAAACCCGCCAGGATATAAGTTAAAGATTGCAGAGGTGTAATTAGCAGCAATTGGGTTTATATCTCCCGGAATAAAAGTAAGTCCTGTAGTATACAGGCCATTCATTGGATATACATTTTTTCCTAATTCCGGGTCATAATAGGTTTGAGAAGAATACATAGGAACTTTTTCGGAGGAAAACTTTCCTATATATCCGTAATCGAATAAATTGCCTTTATAGTTCTTATCCTGAAGCGAATAATTATACGTATAATATTCTGCCTGGAGTTTATATTCTAATTTAAAATCCTTTTTTTCTGCAAGTATATGACTGAAGCGGATGAACCCATTGTATTGATGGGTAATTTCTTCCGGGTTCATGTTATAGTTGAACATCCTGTTTTGTAAAATGTCCACATTATTTTTATCTAAATAATAGTAATGACCTGTTTCAACTTTCATTGTATTTGTAAGCGGAATGCTGATTTTTCCATAAATACTCCCGTTTCTCTGGCTGGTACCTGGTACAAAACTTGCTTCCTCTACATCATTCTTATCAATCGTTTCAGAATTTAAGATGGGGTAAAAAGTATTATTCGAATATGGATTTGCAACCAATTCATCGTAAACATTCCCTTTTACTTTTTGTTTTTTTGCAAAAGAAGGTCCGGAATCTTTACCGGAATAAACATTGGCAGCAATAAAAATACGTGGCCAGAGGTTTTTTGCTTTATCTTTCAGTTTGATTGCTCTATTCGCATTCATTTCAACAGTCAGATAATTAATTGCTGAATTTTCAAATCTTTGATTACCGCCCCTGCTGGCAACAAACGGAACATTACTGTTCACAAAGCAATTAAATACAGGTTTGTCCGATTCCGGAGTTGTTAACTGGATGATTCCTGCCGGAGAATAACCAAAAGACAGCGGCATATTTTTATTGAGATAAGAAAAGCTGCCAATACTATGAAAAGAAAGTCCGTTAGCATTTTCCAATCGCATTCCGTCAAGATAAGTGCTGTAATTATCGGTGGATGTTCCCGAATTATAAATTGAATTGGGGCTCAAATAATAATTACCCGAATACAGTAGCGAAGCATCCCGCAGACTGTTTACCGGGTATTTACTAAACCCGGAAGTGTAAATAACTTTATTTAAGCTATCGGGCACAACAGACTGTGAATTTGCAACTGCCGATAACATCAAAAATAAGACTGAAATAGAAAAATAGTGTAATGTTTTTTTCATGTTGTTACTGATTTTATAATTTATTGGTTAAATAGCCTGCCCCGATATCCCGGGGAAATATCCATAAAATATCATTCTCCGTTGATCTAGGCATAGCCCGTATGGACATTTCATGCCGTTATAATTTTCATACATTGCAAATATAAAAACTATATTATTTAAATAAACAAAAAATAGCATTAAAATATTTAATCTGAATTTATCAGTGGGAGAGCTTAATAGCAAGTAATCATTATTGGAAATCAGGACTAATGGAAAAACCATTTAGAAAAACAAATTCATTAGTTTGCTTCAAATAAATAATTAAAACTTAAAAAGTATATTTATTTATTACCAAATGGCATTAATCTAAAGAATAAGGGATGAGATTTTAATCGTCAATCCTGCTGTCTCCGGGAGAAGTGCCGTGAATCGCCCCATTCATCATAGCCGATTTCACCTCCGGCAATACGGATACGGGCTTCGAGGCAGTTCTGGCATTCGGAAGCTTCCTCATCGAGACAGGGTTTATTTTCGTAAAGAAGATAATTTTCACGGTATTTCACGGGAGTAAGGTTAGGCATGATCACATTGGCGCCAACCTTAATTGCTTTTTCGCGTCCCTGTGGATCGAGGGTTTGCATGGCGGTGGTACTGGCGATGTTGATATCCTTCATCAGTATACGCAGCAGCGCCACCATCTTTAGCGAAAGATTAAAGCGTTCGGTCGTGGGAAGCAACTCATCCTTATACTGGTAAAGAGGGGTCCTTTCGTGTTCGATATAAGGGCCCATGCCCACCATATCCACATCCAATTTTTGGAAGAACAAAAGATCGTCGGCAAGATTTTCTATGGTCTGGAAAGGAAGTCCTATCATCACGCCGGTTCCAACCTGGTAACCGGTTTTTTTTAACAGATGAAGCGCCTCGAGGCGTTTTTCGTAACTATGGATAATGTTATTGGGATGAAGTTTATGATACAGGTCGACGGACGAAGTTTCGATACGTAGCAGATATCGGTGAGCACCGCAGGCAAACCATTCCCTGAAAGTTTCTTCCGTTTGTTCACCCATCGAAAGGGTAATGCCCAGTTTTCCGCCGGAAAGGTCTTTGATCTTTGTAAGTAGACGGCTAATGGTTTCCACAAACTTTTTATCGTTTCGCTCGCCCGATTGGATAACCAACGACGCAAAATGATTTTCGAGGGCAAAGCGGGCAGCTTCCACCACTTCATCGTCGGAAAGCTGATAACGTTGCACCGATGTATTCCCCGAACGTACACCGCAATAATAACAATCCTTGCGGCAGATGTTGGAATATTCTATCAATCCGCGGAAATATACCTTTTTACCAACGTACTTTTCCTTTATATCCGACGACTTTTTGTAAATAAGCCGGCGTTCGATTTCATCAGCCGAAAGCAAACGAATCAGATCGTCTCTATCAAAAGTTCCCCGGGTTAAGATTTCTTCTACGGTCATTTTTAGTTGTTAGTTGTTAGTTGATTGTTGTTGGCTATTGGCTGTTAGCTGTTGGCATTTATATTCTTGCAACTGCTTTCTGCCTTCTGCCTACTGCCTACTGCTTTCTGCCTACTGCCACCTGCCTACTGCCACCTGCCTACTGCAAAATCAAGATCCCAAGAGGCTGTGAGGAATCAGGAATACGATGATCAACATCACGGAAGCAATCACGGGCCAGATTCTGTTTTCACGATGCTTATTCAGGACGATTACAGCGATTATCCAAAATAACAAAGCAAAGGCGGTTTTGTTGTCGGTTAAATCGTATCCGAAAGGAAAACCTGTCCAGAAGCTGCCAAAAGCATATTTTTGAACGAATGGACCCAGAATAATTCCTCCTGCGACAAAACATCCCAGCGTAAGGCTGGAATACAAAAAAGTCTTGCTCCGTTTAAGGATGGCTTCGATGCCTGCCCGTGTTGAAAACAACATGGCTAAAAACATTAACAGAATATGTGGTATCAAAATCAGGGCAGGAACACTTCCTTTATATCGCAGGATAATGGGCTTCTTGGTAAGAGGAACGGATTTATAATTATCGAGAAGCAGTACCTGATACATCATTTTTCCGGAAGGAGGCAATGAAGGTAAGGTATAGCTTAAATAATCGCCCTGCCGCTTCATCCAGAATTCATTTCTTGGTTGCGGGCTCTTATATTCCTTAAAATATATCCGTCCCGTAACGAAATCGTTTTTAGCCAATATTTTTATCTCGGCGCCTTTGCCGGAAGTGCAGGAGCGGATTAGTTTATAGTTTATTTTATCGCCACCAACGATAGCCGATCCCTTCACAGGATAAGTAGGTCCGGTTGCCCGCTGATAATATGCAAAGAAAAGAGTAAACAAAACCGTAATTGACCATATCCAATAAACTGTTTTTATTTTTTTCATTTTTACCGAATTTACTAACCAATACTAATTTTTAGCGTATATCTACCTTCGACCGGAATGTTTAATTATGAAATATCCAGGAAACACCGAATTTGAGCGAAGCATCCTGCATGGGATAATGCGGTGTCATATAATAACTGTAATCGCCGAACCAACTGTTGAAATGCTGGTATTTTACAAACATCCGGGCACGTTTTACCTGCATATTGATAAAGAAATCGAGGTAATAGTAGTTTCCGATTTTTTTACTGTTCTGTTGATAAAAACTGCGTAAAGCAGGCATATAAGCATCGGCATAATAGGACGAGTTGTAGAACCCGTCAACACCTATCTGGGCAAACATTGCCTTATTAAAAAGGTGAAGATTGCAATAGAGCGAGGAGCTTACGATATAGTCGGGAACGCGGATGGCATTGGTACCATAAATTTGCTGAAAAACCACCTTATTATCAAAGCCCAGAATGCCTATACGCGTATCTTTGGAAACAAACATGTTCATTATTCTGAAATTCTTAGTGATTTGAGCCGGTAAAGCCAGGGTGTCGAGGTAAACGAAATTACGGCAGATATAATAGTTAAAACCGGCTTTCAGATATTTATAACTAAAATCAAAACCGATACCAGCGGTTTTTTGCTTGGTGAACGAAGTATCCCAGCGGAAATTATTGGCATGATAATGCTCGTAAAACCAAGCCGGTTCCGTTTTAGCTATATTGGCTCTCACCATAAAAAAAGCCTGGTTTCCGGGTTTATCACCCACAATTTGAAGTAACGAAGCATTTAAGTAATAATCGCCGCCGTTATAAGTTCCGTTGGTATAACCTGCATTACCATTCAGGCGCATGTTACGGTACGGAGTAATACTTATACCTGCCGAAGGAGAAATTTGTGAGAAGTTCCACTTAATGGAATCTTCCTTAACATTAAAAAAATCATGTTTAATACTCACAAAAAGCTCAAAGAACCTTGGTTTGCCACTGTTGGAGGCATTGGTCCACGTAAACTGGTTTTCGTATTTGTCCATATAAGTGGTATCAAAAGTCTTGAGGGAGTCGGCATAAATATTCAAATAATAACCCGACATTGGATCACCGTCGCGATATACCTGCGATTGTCTCAGGTATTGAAAAGTATGGGTAATTTTCCCCAGATCAATATGCCATTTGCTTCGTGCCGTGCTATCGTCCACAACCTTGCTTTTCTTGTTGGTAAGGAAAAGATATTGTTTAAAGTATAATCCCGATTCTTTGTATTGGTTTTGGGCGCTGTTGAGCCAAACATTAAAGGCAGTACGGTCGGTGTAAAGGTTTTGTTCAAAGATACTATCGGCAAGAATACCGCCGTTCTCGGTAGCTTTTATCCGGTTATTGATATAGCTTGCAATAATAGAATATTTATTGTTTTTAGAAAAATAAGAAGCCGAAATATTAACATCAGTAACGTTGGAAGTCTGGTTGGGATAATAACCGAGTGAATGAATAATCATAAGGTCAGCACCGACAGTTAATCCTCTTCTTACCTGTTGGTAATGGGATGCTTTAAAAACCTGTTCCTTTTTAGAACCCATTTCGTAATAAAGCTCAGTAAAAGGGCTTGAAGGAACAAAATATTTTAACTGGTTAACAGTAAAGAGATATCCGTCGAACGAATGAACGCCAAAATCAAAATCAGTTGACGTTTTGGGTGTAAAAACAAGATTATGATGAGCCAGACCAATATTACCCAAAGAAGCAGAAAAGGGGATTTTCTGGTAAATGGGATCATAATGCTGAAAACGATACATTGAAGTATCTAAGGAAAGATGATTATATAATCCGGCGCTGTCGGACTGGGCATAAAAATAATAAAGATAAGCGGAATCGGTTTTAGGCTTAGGAGCTGTTTTAGGGGAAGTTTGTGATTGAGCAGTAGGGAATATAAAGAAAGAAAACAGGGCAAGAGTAATAAAGATTGTTGTTTTAGGCATAAGCTTAAATTTAGCGTTCAAAAGTAAGCAAAAACGGGATAAGTGAGCAAGTAAAAGGCAAAAAAAAACCCGACCTTTTGGGTCGGGTTTATAAAAGTTGGCGATGACATACTCTCCCACATTTAACTGCAGTACCATCTGCGCTGGTGGGCTTAACTTCTCTGTTCGGAATGGGAAGAGGTGGACGCCACCGCAAAAATCGCCTTAAGATCTTAAATATCTTAAAGAAATGACATATTAAAGAAAGAAAATACAATAAAAAGAATTGATAAAAAACAGGGCGTTAATAGAAAGTTACGGGTAATTAGTATTGCTCGGCTTTGCCATTACTGACTTTACACCTGCAACCTATCAACGTCGTAATCTACGACGACCCTTAAAGGAAGTCTCATCTTGAGCTGAGTTTCGTACTTAGATGCTTTCAGCACTTATCTCATCCACACGTAGCTACCCAGCTATGCAGCTGGCGCAACAACTGGTACACTAGAGGTGTGTCCGACTCGGTCCTCTCGTACTAGAGTCAGGTGCCCTCAAACTTCCAACGCCCACAACAGATAGGGACCGAACTGTCTCGCGACGTTCTGAACCCAGCTCACGTGCCACTTTAATCGGCGAACAGCCGAACCCTTGGGACCTTCTCCAGCCCCAGGATGTGACGAGCCGACATCGAGGTGCCAAACCACTCCGTCGATATGAGCTCTTGGGAGTGATCAGCCTGTTATCCCCGGAGTACCTTTTATCCTTTGAGCGATGGCCCTTCCATGCGGAACCACCGGATCACTATATCCGTCTTTCGACCCTGCTCGACTTGTTGGTCTCACAGTCAAGCACCCTTATGCTATTGCACTCTACGCACGGTTACCAAGCGTGCTGAGGGTACCTTTGAAAGCCTCCGTTACTCTTTTGGAGGCGACCACCCCAGTCAAACTACCCACCAAACACTGTCTTCCGATACATCGGAATTAGGCTCTAAATAAACAAAGGGTGGTATTTCAAGGTTGACTCCACGACTCCTAGCGAAGCCGCTTCACAGTCTCCCACCTATCCTACACATCGTTTATCCAAAGTCAATGTTAAGTTATAGTGAAGGTTCACGGGGTCTTTCCGTCCCGTTGCGGGTATCCGGCATCTTCACCGGAACTACAATTTCACCGAGCTCATGGCTGAGACAGTGCCCAGATCGTTACACCATTCGTGCAGGTCGGAACTTACCCGACAAGGAATTTCGCTACCTTAGGACCGTTATAGTTACGGCCGCCGTTTACTGGGGCTTCAATTCAAAGCTTCGCCTTGCGACTAACCTCTCCTCTTAACCTTCCAGCACCGGGCAGGTGTCAGGCCATATACATCATCTTTCGATTTAGCATAGCCATGTGTTTTTGATAAACAGTCGCCTGGGCCATTTCTCTGCGTCCTCCGATTACTCGGAGGAGTCCTTTTTCCCGAAGTTACAGGACTAATTTGCCTAGTTCCTTAGCCATGGATCACTCGAGCACCTTTGGATTCTCTCCTCGACCACCTGTGTCGGTTTCCGGTACGGGTAGCAACTACCTGAAGCTTAGGGAATTTTCTTGGAAGTATGATTAGGGTCATTATCCGCTTGTCCGAAGACTCACGGTACTATCAAGTTTCAGCACCTCCGGTGGATTTGCCAGCCAAAGATATACCTACACTCTTCAACGTACTATTCCGTCAGTACGCAGACCTTTCACTCCTTCGTCCTCCCATCGCAGTAATTGCTAGTAAAGGAATATTAACCTTTTGTCCATCGACGTCTCCTTTCGGATGTGCCTTAGGACCCGACTAACCCTGATCCGATTAGCGTTGATCAGGAAACCTTGGTCTTTCGGTGTCCCGGTTTCCCACCGGGATTATCGTTACTTATGCCTACATTTGCTTTTCCAGCCGCTCCAGCATGCCTTACAACACACCTTCAGTGCAACTGGAATGCTCCCCTACCAGTGTTAAAATTAATTAACAATCCATAGCTTCGGTAATATGCTTAATGCCCGATTATCATCCACGCCCGATCGCTCGACTAGTGAGCTGTTACGCACTCTTTAAATGAATGGCTGCTTCCAAGCCAACATCCTAGCTGTCAAAGCAATCAGACTTCGTTAGATCAACTTAGCATATATTTGGGGACCTTAGCTGATGGTCTGGGTTCTTTCCCTCTCGGCGCTGGACCTTAGCACCCAACGCCTCACTCCCGAGTATATGTCATAGCATTCGGAGTTTGTCAGGATTTGGTAGGCGATGAAGCCCCCTAGTCCAATCAGTAGCTCTACCTCTATGACACTCTTACCTCGAGGCTGTTCCTAAAAACATTTCGGGGAGTACGAGCTATCTCTCAGTTTGATTAGCCTTTCACCCCTACCCACAATTCATCCAAAGACTTTTCAACGTCAACTGGTTCGGTCCTCCATCAACTGTTACGCTGACTTCAACCTGATCATGGGTAGATCACAAAGTTTCGCGTCTACCCCCTCTAACTAAGCGCCCTATTCAGACTTGCTTTCGCTTCGGCTACGCACGTTTTCATGCTTAACCTTGCTAGAGAGGAGTAACTCGTAGGCTCATTATGCAAAAGGCACGCCGTCAGTTACTATATCATTGCTGATACCTCACCTCCGACCGTTTGTAAGCGCACGGTTTCAGGTACTATTTCACTCCGCTGTTCGCGGTTCTTTTCACCTTTCCCTCACGGTACTGGTTCACTATCGGTCTCTCAGGAGTATTTAGCCTTAGCGGATGGTGCCGCCAGATTCCCACAAAATTTCACCGGTTTCGTGGTACTCAGGATACTGTTAGGTAATAAATTCATTTCGTTTACAGGACTATCACCTTCTATGGTCTAACTTTCCAGAAATGTTCTACTATAAATTTATATTCCACATTACAGTCCTACAACCCCGACGTTGCCTTAACAATGTCGGTTTAGGCTGTTCCCCGTTCGCTCACCACTACTTGGGGAATCACTATTGTTTTCTCTTCCTCCGGGTACTAAGATGTTTCAGTTCTCCGGGTTAGCTTCATAAAGATTTCCGGCCTTCAGCCGGAAGGGTTGCCCCATTCGGAAATCTCCGGATCGAAGGTTATTTGCACCTCCCCGAAGCTTATCGCAGCTTATCACGTCCTTCATCGCCTCTGAGAGCCTAGGCATCCACCGTACGCTCTTTCTTACTTTCTTATTATTTTTTTATTCTCGATGTTTTACATCAACTTATCTATTGTATTTTCTTTCAATATGTCAAAGAACTTTACTGATTTTAGATTTCAGATAAACAATTAATTAATAATTTAATACTAATTATTAATTAAAAGCATCTTTCCATCTTTCTCAGATGTGATTAATACAGGAATCGAACCTATCCTTTCTAAATTTTTCAATTCAGATTGCTCAACCTTGAGCTATTTACCGTTATAAAATGAACAATTTTAACAAAAATGCAATATATAATTGCAATATAATAAGTGGAGAATAAGGGATTCGAACCCTTGACCCCCTGCGTGCAGGGCAGGTGCTCTAGCCAGCTGAGCTAATCCCCCAAAGCGTCTTTTCTGTGTAGTCCCGCGCAGATTTGAACTGCGGACCCCTACATTATCAGTGTAGTGCTCTAACCAACTGAGCTACGGGACTGTAAACGTTTACAAGTTCCTTTAGCTCGAAAGGAAGAGCCCCTTCACAGAACTCGTTTGGGATAAATATTAATAATATGAAGACAACTTTAGTAGCAAATATCGTCCCTAATTCTGAATTTCAGATTCAGGGTCAAGAATAAATCACTCTAGAAAGGAGGTATTCCAGCCGCACCTTCCGGTACGGCTACCTTGTTACGACTTAGCCCCAGTTATTGGTTTTACCCTAGGCGATTCCTTGCGGTTATCGGCTTCAGGTACCCCCAACTTCCATGGCTTGACGGGCGGTGTGTACAAGGCCCGGGAACGTATTCACCGCGCCATGGCTGATGTGCGATTACTAGCGAATCCAACTTCACGAAGTCGAGTTGCAGACTTCGATCCGAACTGAGACCGGTTTTTGAGATTAGCATCTTGTTGCCAAGTAGCGACCCTCTGTACCGGCCATTGTAGCACGTGTGTGGCCCTGGACGTAAGGGCCGTGCTGATTTGACGTCATCCCCGCCTTCCTCACTACTTGCGTAGGCAGTTTCATTAGAGTCCCCAGCTTTACCTGATGGCAACTAATGATAGGGGTTGCGCTCGTTATGGGACTTAACCCGACACCTCACGGCACGAGCTGACGACAACCATGCAGCACCTCGCTGGCTGCCCCGAAGGGAAAACTGCTTTCACAGTCGGTCATCCAGCGTTCTAGCCCAGGTAAGGTTCCTCGCGTATCATCGAATTAAACCACATGCTCCTCCGCTTGTGCGGGCCCCCGTCAATTCCTTTGAGTTTCAGTCTTGCGACCGTACTCCCCAGGTGGATTACTTAATACTTTCGTTCAGACGCTGACTGTGTATCGCCAACATCGAGTAATCATCGTTTACAGCGTGGACTACCAGGGTATCTAATCCTGTTTGATCCCCACGCTTTCGTGCATGAGCGTCAGTTTTAGCTTAGTGAGCTGCCTTCGCGATCGGTGTTCTGTGTCATATCTAAGCATTTCACCGCTACATGACACATTCCGCCCACTTCAACTAAACTCAAGAATAACAGTATCAATGGCAGTTCTACAGTTGAGCCGTAGGATTTCACCACTGACTTATTATTCCGCCTGCGCACCCTTTAAACCCAATAAATCCGGATAACGCTTGGATCCTCCGTATTACCGCGGCTGCTGGCACGGAGTTAGCCGATCCTTATTCTTACGGTACCATCAATTTTGGTACGAAACCAAAAGTTTTTTCCCGTATAAAAGCAGTTTACAACCCGTAGGGCCGTCATCCTGCACGCGGCATGGCTGGGTCAGACTTGCGTCCATTGCCCAATATTCCTTACTGCTGCCTCCCGTAGGAGTCTGGTCCGTGTCTCAGTACCAGTGTGGGGGTGAAACCTCTCAGTACCCCTAGACATCGCGGTCTTGGTGAGCCGTTACCTCGCCAACTAACTAATGTCACGCATGCCCATCTTTAACCGCCGGAGCTTTAATTATAAAGAGATGTCTCTTCATAATGTTATGGGATATTAGCCCAGATTTCTCTAAGTTATGTCCCTGTTAAAGGTAGGTTGCATACGCGTTACGCACCCGTGCGCCACTCGTCATCAAGTATTGCTACTCATGTTACCGTTCGACTTGCATGTATTAAGCCTGCCGCTAGCGTTCATCCTGAGCCAGGATCAAACTCTCCATTGTAAAATTTGATCTTAAATGTCTCAGACTTATTCTAGTTCCAAAAAATTGATTTTTGGGATATTTGCTACTATAGGCTTGTCTTCAATATTTTCAAAGAACTTTTTTGTTCTGTATTTTCTCTTTAAGTACCCGTTTAATTGGGACTGCAAAAGTAATTCTTTTTTTTAAATTACAAACTTTTTTGTAATTTTTTTTTAAAAATTTTTCTGAACGTTTTCCCGTTTGAATTGGGACTGCAAAAGTACTCTTTATTTTTACTTCTGCAACATTTTTGAAATATTTTTTTTAAAAATTTTTCTGAACGTTTTCCCGTTTGAATTGGGACTGCAAAAGTACTCTTTATTTTTACTTCTGCAACATTTTTGAAATATTTTTTTAAAAATTTTTCTAAGAACTTATTTGCTGAAAGCGGCTGCAAAGATAGAATAATATTTTTCACCTAAACAAGTCTTTGGTTATAAATTTTCAAATAATTTTTCAAACTACTTATTTTCCATCATTTGCGGGTAAAATATTTTTTAATACCGTTGCTTGGAATTGTATAAAGTTAGCTTAATTTTGCTGGTTTAATTCTTATTTATCAATGCATTTTATTATGTTAAAGCACACATTATCATCAAAATATATTTTAATTTTGTTTGTTTTGCTCACATTTTCAACTTTTATCCAGGCACAGGATAAATTCCAAAAAAATAGATCTTCTACTATCGAAAACCGTTGGTTTACGGGTGGAAATCTTGGCTTCCAATTTGGTGATCAAACATTTATTGATGTTTCTCCCTTGCTGGGTTATAAGATTACCGAAAATATATCTGCCGGAATAAGTGCTACGTACAAGTATTTTAAATATAATAAATTTTACTACAATCCAACCTACAATAAGTGGTACGATTACACCAGCAACGTTTTTGGAGGTAGTATTTTTGGCAGATATTTCTTCATGGAAGAACTTTTTGGGCAGGCAGAATACGAGTTTCTCCATTTTAAACACGATAATTATGACGCTTCAGGAGTCAAATTTATGGAATCAAGCGATGTTTCAAGCTTATTTTTGGGTGGCGGATACAGGCAATATGTCTCCGATAATGCCTCTTTTGACCTGATAGTGCTGTGGAATCTCAACGAATCACAGGAATCGCCTTATCAGAATCCTGTAATACGAATAGGTTTTAATCTGGGTTTTTAGGGACCCCCTAAGCGTTTTTATACCTTAATTATAAAGGAGTGATTATTCCGGTATTTTCTTAAGGATATCAAGTGTAAAATCCCAAAAACGTTTTACCGTTGCAATTTCAAGCTTTTCATCCGGAGAATGTGCACCTTTAATGGTTGGTCCGAATGAAATCATATCCATTCCTGGATTTTTTTCGCCTATGATACCACATTCTAAACCTGCGTGAACAGCAAGTACGAGTGGTTTTTGGTGAAACAATTGTTGATAAGAACTGACCGCAAGGTCAAGAACCGGAGATTGAGGATTGGGATTCCAACCGGGATATCCATCCGAATGTATCACTTTACATCCGGCAAGACGGAAAACGCTGGCAACCATCGTACAAATGTCTTCTTTTGCCGATTCAACGGAGCTGCGTTGGCTGGTAGCTATTTCAAATTTATTATCCAGAGTCCTGACAGTAGCCAGGTTAGTTGAAGTTTCAACAAAATTGGCAATCGTGGCCGACATGGCAATTACTCCATGGGGACAACCATAAATTGCATTAAGGAGCTTTTCCTGAGTTGCCATATCAATAAGTGAATCGGGCAAAGCAGTTTGCTTGCATGCAATCACTAAATTCGGTTCGTTTATTTCTAATTCATTAATGATGATCACCTCAAAATCACGGACATATTCTTGAAATTGATTTTGAAAACGTTTGGGAACGGTAACGATAGCACTCGCTTCGCGGGCAATGGAATTGCGTAAATTTCCTCCATTAAAATGCGAAATGCGTAATTCATATTTTTGGTTAGCATTCCACAGTAATCGATTCATGATTTTATTGGCATTCCCCAGCCGTTTATTGATATCATCACCTGAATGCCCGCCTTTTAGCCCCGAAATGCTTAATTGAAAAGCTACTACATCAATAGGAACAGGAATTTTTGAATAGGGTAACGTGGCTATCGTATCTTTTCCTCCGGCACAGCCTATAAATATTTGTCCTTCATCCTCCGAATCAAGGTTTAAAAGGATAGTTCCTTTAAGAAATCCTGATTTTATACCTTTTGCTCCGGTAAGCCCGGTTTCTTCATCTATGGTAAATAAACACTCGATGGGGCCATGAGCAATAGTAGTTGCTTCAAGAATAGCCAATTGAGTTGCTATACCTATTCCGTCGTCGGCACCAAGGGTGGTTCCTTTTGCTTTTATCCATTCGTTTTCAATGACGGGAACGATAGGGTCGAAATCGAAATCGTGTACCACATCATTGTTTTTTTCACAAATCATATCAATATGGCTTTGCAAAACCACCGTTTTCCGGTTTTCCATTCCCCTGAAGGCTGGCTTTTTAATTAATATGTTGCCCACATCGTCTTTAATAGTCTCCAGCGAATGTTCTTTGCCAAACAAAATCAAATACTTTGCGATTTTTTCTTCATGCTTTGATGAACGCGGAATCTTACAGATTTCGTTAAAATAATACCAAACTCTTTCGGGTTGTAAATTCAAGATTTTGTTATCCATAATGGTGTTTGTTTGGGTTACAAACCTACATAATTTTTGATTATACAAATAAATTTTCAAATTATTTTCGGTAAATTTTCAAAATAAGCGTTTTTACTAAAATAGTTTATATTTGCTTTTTGCTAATTTAGATTGTTTTAGATTGATTAATACGATAATAATTAACTAATATCACCCTTATGAACAAAACATTACTTACGATTTTGTCTTTTATCATACTGCCGTTAATCAATTGCGCTCAGCCATTTATTGATGTAGCCAATGTGCAGTTGAGTCGTTTTCCTCAAACCAATACACAAAAACTTCCCGGCACCAATAATGAATCATGGGAAGCAAGTGCCAATCTTTTTGTACCTATACAATTAAAAAACAATAATGTTCTTTTGGGCGGCATAAGTTACGATCAGGTTTCCATGAAAGCTTCTTCCGAAAAAGGCTACAACGCCAATCTTATTTCAGCTTCCCTGCAATTGGGAATGATTACTAAACTTACCGATCGCTGGAACATGATGCTGATGGCTTTCCCCAAGGCTAATTCCGACTTCCGGGATTTTAATTCCAAGCACTTGCAAATGGGCGGCGCGGCTGTGTTCACCTATAAAGTGCGAAACAGCCTGAAATACAAAGTGGGGCTTTATTACAACCGCGAATTTTTCGGGAACTATTTCATGCCCTTGGCCGGTATTGAATGGAAGGCTACCGACAGAATATACATCTACGGACTCTTGCCCGGCAGCATCAACCTCGAATACAGGATTTGTCCCAAATTGTATACCGGACTGGCATACCGCGACATCACCGCTTCGTTCAGGATTAGCGACAACAGCGAAAAGTATTATGTACGCGAAGGCGAGAAGTTCTGGGGCGATTTACGCATTATGAATTTTTATAACTACCATCTCACCAAAAATCTTGTTCTTTGCGGCGACGTTGGCTATTCGGGTTTCCGTTATTTTGAACAATATAATAATTCTGATAAAGTTGAACATACTCATCCCGCTTTTTACCGGTTACAGGACAATTTCTTCTTCGATCTGGGTATTGCGTTCAGGGTGCGATTGGATAAAGAATATAATGATTGAAGAGAATGATTAAGGAAAATTTAAAAGAAATTAAAAAAAACGACCCTAAAGTCATCCGTGGATGGGTGATGTACGACTGGGCCAACTCCGTATATCAGCTTACCATTGCATCGGCTGTTTTCCCGATATTTTACAACCAGGCAACCAAAGCGGCCTTTCACGGCTCCACGGTTTCCTTTTTCGGACATCCGGCCATAAACACGGTTCTTTATTCATGGGCAATAGCAGCCGCCTACCTCATTGTCGGCCTTTTCTCGCCCATCTTTTCGTCCATAGCCGATTACACCGGCCGGCGAAAAACATTTATGAAGGTGTTTACATTTATAGGTGCTATTTCCTGTGGACTTTTATACTTCTTCAACGGCCATAATGTGGAATGGGGCATTATTTTCTTTGCCTTAGGAACCATAGGTTACGGAGGCAGCCTTGTTTTTTACAACTCATTCCTGCCCGTAATTGCCGATCCCGAATATCACGATAGCATCAGCGCACGTGGTTATTCGATGGGATATTTAGGAGGTGTGATTTTGCTTGTCATTAATTTAATCATCATCCTTTTCCCCGCATGGTTCGGCATCAGCGACCCGCAATTGCCCGCCAAAATATCGTTTCTTTCGGTTTGTGTGTGGTGGTTAGGCTTTGCTCATCTTACCTTTCGCCGTCTGCCTAAATACACTTTGGGACACGAAAAAGAGGGAAACCCTATTTTTAACGGTTACCGCGAGCTACGCAAGGTTTACGTTCAGGTAAAGAAATCGTTTGAACTCAAAATTTATCTTCTCGCCTTCTTTTTCCTGATGATGGGAATACTTACCGTAATGTTTATGGCAGCTACCTACGGCGAAAAACAGCTTGGATTGAAAGAAACGATTCTCATTCCGGTTATCCTCGTCATTCAGCTGGTGGGTATGCTTGGCGCGACGTTGTTCTCGAAACTCTCGGCAAGGATAGGTAATATCCGGGCATTGATGATCTCAATAGGGATATGGATATTCATTTGTCTGGGCGTTCTCCTTGTTACCAATGCCATAGGATTTGTTATTGTCGCTTTTTTTGTAGGATTAGTCATGGGAGGTTCCCAATCGCTTGCCCGTTCCACGTTTTCGAAAATGATACCCGAAACCATTGACCACACTTCCTTTTTCAGCTTTTACGATGTAACGGAAAAATTTGCAACCGTTGCCGGAACGTTTAGTTTTGGCATTATTGAAGCCCTGACGGGAAGCATGAAATACTCCGTAATTGCAATTATCGGATTTTTCATCGTCGGGTATTTATTCTTAGTGGTTCTACGCTGGCGGCTTATCGAAAGCTATATGCGCAGTTCCATCGACGGAGCCATTTCGAGAGTGAGACAACGCCGGAATAACGGAAACAAAAACTAAGCCGCTTATTTATACCCCTATTAACAGGACTTAGCATTAATCCGGATTACTCATCCATTGTATTTATTGTCCGGCGAACTTTTATATCATCCCATACGGGATTCAGCTTAATTTTGATTTATAAACAATTTTCTACCCATATTTTATCCCTACGGGATAGTCCCGAGTACTCGGGACTTAATATTGGCAGAAAATAAAAGTAAACTCATCTATTCACAAGTCCTGTACGGGACGTTATATATCAGTGATTCCATAACAGATAAAGAATTTTTCCCGGACAACAATGAATTTTACCGATAAGCCATGAATCGTAAATTTTAAACAAATACTATAATATCTTGCGGCGGATTCTATTTTTATTTAGTACCTTTGCAGCGCAAAATTTGAGTTCGTCATGAAAATCACTTTTTAAGCCCTGAGCCTCGTATCTTAAAATCCTGTTTTTACAGGTAATGCTTCATAGTAATACGGGGTAATTTCCGCCTAAGGGCAGGTGTCTTTAATCAGGATGCCTTATTGCATTTAAATACATTTCAATAACTAAACGATCATTGTCCGGATGATGGGTTGCATTGTTTCCATCGGTTAAATCCGGAGATTTTTGCGGCGGATTCTATCCCATAAATTATTTAAACAAACTCAAATTAAACATTTTATTTATGACTTCTTTCAGAAAATACTTCTCTGATTACAGAAAAAAGGGCGGAATAAAAGAACTGCTTACCATAGCTTTGCCTATGGTTATTTCCACCGCCTGCGACGGAGTGATGACTTTTACCGACCGCTTGTTTCTTGCCCGCGTGGGGCCGGAGCAGATGAATGCTGCTATGGGTGGCGGTGTTACCATGCAGATGCTGATGTTTTTCTTTGTCGGCCTTACCGGTTATTCCACAGCATTGGTTGCCCAATATTTTGGTGCCGGCCAGAAATTCAATTCCACCAAAGCCGCATTCCAGGCAATACTGGTTACCATCTTTGCCTGGCCGGTAATCCTGCTTTTAAAACCACTTACCATTTATTATTTCGAATGGGTACACATACCGGTTTCGCAAGTGGGCTATCAGGTGGAATATTTGAATGTTCTGGCCTGGGGAGCTATCTTTAGCATGCTTCGCTATACGCTGGGATGTTATTTTACAGGTATTGGCAAAACCAAAATTGTGATGACGGCTACCATCACCGCTATGCTGGTGAATGTGGTACTGGATTATATTCTCATTTTCGGAAAACTGGGCTTTGCCCCTATGGGTGTAACGGGTGCTGCACTGGCTACGGTTGCCGGCGGTGCTTTTGCCATGGTGATTCTGATTATTGCTTACCTGAACCATACCAACCGTATCGAATTTAAGGTAATGCAATCGTTCAGGTTCAATCTGGATATTATGAAAAAACTGCTTTATTATGGTTCGCCGGCCGGGCTCGAAATGTTTCTGAATTTTTTTGCTTTCAGCATCGTAGTTTCCTTATTCCACTCGCAGGGCGAACAGCAGGCTACGGCCAGTACCATCATGTTCAACTGGGATATGGTGTCGTTTATTCCTTTGCTTGGTATGGAAATAGCCGTTACCAGCTTAGTCGGAAGATACATGGGCGCACAAAGGCCGCAGGTAGCTCACCGGGCAGCCCTTTCGGGGATCAAAACCGGATTGTTTTATTCGGTGGTGATTCTGGCGTTATTCCTGTTCATACCCGAAACACTGGTCAGGGTTTTCCATCCTGCTCATTATAATAATGTGTTTGAACAGGCCGTGCCGATGGCTGTAGCGATGGTACGTATTGCAGCGTTGTATGTATTGGTGGAAGCAATCATGGTAGCCATTGTAGGTGCACTGCGCGGTGCCGGCGATACCCATTTCACCATGATCGCTTCGGTAGCATTACACTGGTCGCTGGTTCCGGTACTTTTCTTTTGTATAAAATATCTGAATTTTTCCACCGTACACAGCTGGCTAATTCTGGTAATCTTTTATCTGATGTTCTGCACCCTGTTTTTCCGGCGTTTCCGCGAAGGAAAATGGAAACAAATCAAAGTAATCCATTCCTGATTGTGAGAACAGACCCTCAAGGTTTTAAAAACCTTGAGGGTTGATATATAAATTTTAAGATAAAAAGTATCATTCAGGCATTACGGACAACCCATCCGCCATTACGATAATGCTTTCCGCCATTACAATGATGGATTCCGCCATTATGATAATGGATTCCGCCGTTACGATGATGGATTCCGCCATTACAATAATGGTTTCCGCCATTACGATGATGGCTTCCGCCACCGGAATCTATTATCGTAAGGATGCCCGGCGATAGCTTAACGGTTATTTCTCAGGGTATAATTTTTAGGTTATACATCATTATTCTTCAGTCAATAAGTATTTCCCTTCCATTGAAAAGTATTTTTCTTTTATTCCAAATCATACATCGTAAATCGTACATCGTAAATCGTACATCCTAATCTTTTCATTTTTCTTTATCATACAAAACTATCATAATGAACATTTTTTGTCTGTTGTGTATTTTTTTTCATAACGGTTGTTTGATAATAAATTATTCATACTTTAGCGAAAAATTTTTAAGCCTTTTTATATAGTCTGCATTATTATAGAAATCCTTAGTAACAAACATTAATCATTTATTAAAAATCAAGAAAAACATGAAAAAAATTACTTTTTTTTCGGCGTTTGTGCTGATATTCTTGAGCAGTTATCTGTCGGCACAAAAACAGGTGTTCACCTATCAGTTCGACAAGCCTCAGCTTAAGGCTTCGTCCGATGGCTATACCGACATTACGTACAAAAACTGCATCAACATGGGAAAAGAGGGAACGCCCTTGCTTCCGCAATTTTCAGCAAATCTGCTTTTACCTCCGGGCACCGAAATTTCGTCCGTTAAGGTTACCGGTGTAGAATATTACACCGAAGAAAACGGGATAGCTATCCGTCCGGCATCAAGGCAATTTCCTATTTCGGTAGGAGCACCCAAAGGATACCGTGCGGTTCCCGATCAAAAAATTTATTCTTCTTATGCCGCTTATCCTTCGGAGGAAACATCTGCTATTTATACGGGTTTCCTAAGTGGCCATGCCATGGGATCCTTCCATATTTGCCCGGTAGTGTATTTTCCTTCCCTGCTAAAGGCAAAATTTATCAAAAGCGTTACCATCGAAGTCAGCGAAAAAACGACCGAACAGGCTACGCGTGCATTAGATATGCTCCGTTCCAACAAAAGCGTTAACAACCGCATCATCTCCATTGCCCAGCATCACGATTTTCTTCAGACTTATAATGCAATGGCAAAACGTGATAATCCAACCTACGACATCCTGCTGATAACCAAAAACAGCTTCCGCCCCTACTTCAACGATTATATTGCCTATAAACAAAGCACCGGCTACGCCGTGATATGCAAAACGGTGGAAGAGATCTACAGCCAGTATACGGGAACCGATAACCCCATGAAGATACGAAACTGCATCATTGATTTATACCAGAACAACGGCATCAGTTATGTTATCCTTGCCGGCGATGCCGATCCCAACAGCGCTACCGACAATATCGTTCCTAAACGCGGCTTTTATGCCGACCCAGGTAGCGGTTATGCCGACAGCGATATCCCTTCCGATATGTATTACGGTTGCCTCGATGGCACATGGAACAACAACAATAATAACAAATGGGGAGAATCCGGCGAAGAAGATTTATACCATGAAGTAAGCGTAGGCCGGTTATGTGTGGACAGCCAGACAGAAATACAAAACGTACTCAATAAGCTCACACTTTATCAAAGCAGCCCGGTAATTGCCGACATTACTAAAGGATTGATGGTAGGTGAACAATTAGATTCACAAACTTACGGCGATAACTATAAAGAAGAAGTGGCCAACGGAGCAACATCCAACGGATACACCACGGCAGGTTTTCCCGCAAGTTTTGACATATCCCGTCTTTATGAAAGCCAGGGCAACTGGGAAAAAGAAAATATTTTCAATAAATTCAATACCGGAACCCATTTGCTGAATCACCTGGGACATTCCAACGTGGATTATAACATGAAAATGTATAATACCGACGTTACCACTACCAATTTCCAGAACAACGGTATCAATCATGGATTTGTCATCGGCTATTCGCAGGGATGCTACAACGGTTCGTTCGACAACAGAGATGTTAATGGCGGTTTTGGCACGGAAGATTGCTTTGCCGAAAAAATTACAACCCTTGAAACCGGAGAAGTCGCCTGCATTTCCAATTCGCGTTACGGATGGTATAGTGGTGGAAGCACCAACGGAGCCTCTCAGTTTTTCGACCGCGAATTTTTTGATGCGCTCTTCGGCGAAAATATCTATAACATTGGCGATATCAATGCCGATTCAAAAGATGATAACGCTTCCAATATTACTTCCGATGAAGTAATTAAATGGTGCGGTTACGAAACCAATCTGTTCGGCGATCCATCGATGGATATTTGGACTGCCGCTCCTTCAGAAATCACAGCAACATATCAGCAAAGCATTTCTGTAGGTGTTAATCAGATCGATTTTCAAACGGATGTTCCTTTTGCCCGTATCGGTCTTATGCAAAATGACTCACTCATCGGAAGAGGAGTTGCCGATGCCAATGGCAATGCTACCGTTACACTTAACGGACCAATTACAAACGTATCCGATCCTATTTCTGTTTCCATCATTGGCCATAACCGTATCCGTCATCAGGGAACCATTGTTGTGATAGCCAACCAGCCATACATAATGTATCAGGCTCATCAGATAAAAGATAACCAGGGTAACAATAACAATCAACTTGATCCGGGAGAAGCAGTAGGACTAAATGTTAGTTTAAAAAATGTAGGAACCCAGTCGGCTTCCAACGTTATCGCCAAACTCAGAAGCTCTGACGCTTATATCAACATTACCGACAGTACGGAAAATTATGGAAACTTTGCCGCCGGACAAACCATTTCACTGGATGCTTTCGGAATGGCCGTATCCGATTCTATTGCCGATCAGCATAAGATTAATTTTAACCTTAACATGACTGGTGATACTACCTGGAATTCGCATTTCAGTATCATTGCCAACGCTCCGGTACTTAGTGTCGGAAACTTATCCATCAACGACGGACAGGGTGGAAACGGCAGGCTCGATCCGGGCGAAACCGTTGTTCTTTCAATTGCTACCAGCAACCTTGGACACAGCAATGCACAAAATACCATTAGCAATATTACGACCAACAGTCCTTATGTTACAATCAATTCCAGCAGTTTTAGCTTAGATACCCTTTCGGTAAACGAAACGGCAACAGCTACGTTCAATCTGACGATTTCTGCCAACGCCCCTATAGGAGCTATTGCCGATATTAATTATACAGTAACTTCCGGAAGATATACGGCTCACAAAACGTTTAGTCCTAAAATCGGGCTGGTACTCGAAGATTTCGAATCAAACAGCTTTACTCATTTTTCATGGACACAAGGAGGAAACCAACCCTGGACAATAACCAATGTCGATCCTTACGAAGGTGTTTACAGTGCTAAATCAGGCGCCATCGGAAACAGCCAAGAATCCCAGTTATCGCTGGTAATGAATGTGGCTGTGGCCGACAGTATTTCTTTCTATCTGAAAACTTCTTCCGAAGGCAATTGGGATTTTCTTAAATTTTACATTGATGCTTCATTGATTAATAAATGGTCGGGCGAAACTCCTTGGACCAAAGTATCATTTCCTGTCGCAACCGGAAATCATACCTTTAAATGGGAATACATGAAAGATAACAGCCAGGCCGGCGGCAGCGACTGTGCATGGTTAGATTATATCATCTTCCCGGCCGCAGTACCACCTTCGGGATTCAGCGTTAGCGGCGCTATTACGTACGCCAATACAAATAACACTCCATTAAACGGTTTAACCGTTAATCTGAAAAATACTTCCGGAAATGTAGTCGGAACATCAACCACCAATGCTACCGGAAATTATGCGTTTACGGCCATTCCTGCAGGCAATTATACTCTCGGAGTATCTACCAATAAAATCTGGGACGGCGTTACCGCTACCGATGTACTGCTTTATCGCAAACATGTGGCTAACGTTTCCATGCTTAATGGTATTTATTTAGCTTCAGGCGACGTCAACGCTTCGGGTAGTCTCAGCGCTGCCGATATTCTGTTGATCAGAAAAAGAATTGCTTTTGTTAGCAATTCTTTCCCAACCGGCGACTGGCTGTTCAACAACATGCCAATCGTTATTGGAAGCAGCAACATTACCCAAAACTTCAACGGTATTGTTTACGGCGACGCCAATGGTTCATACATACCTACCGAAACCAAATCCACCCTTGCTCAGCAAGGTCTGATGAATCTCGGAATTGCTGATGCAACCAAAGGTGATGTAGTTGTTCCAATCCATGTTTCTGACATTCAAAATATGGGTTCATTCCAGTTCACCGTTCAATATGATGCTACTAAATTACAGTTAGCTGATGTTACCGACTGGTTTGCCGGAATTAACGACGTTACCATCGGTTCACCCGCTCCGGGATATATCACATTTGTTTGGGCTGCCGACGTTAACGGTATCAATATTTCCGATGACGTATTATGCAACATCCACTTTACTTCCAATTCGATTGATGGCTCTGCCTTATCGTTCGTAAGCAATCCTACAAAAATTGAATTCAGCGATTATGAAGGTAATTTATTCACTCCCGAATTTGTGAACGGAAGCGTTGGCTCAATAACCGGTATCGGTGAACTTAACCAAAACGGTTTGAATATTTATCCTAATCCGAATAACGGCAAGTTTACTCTCTCGGTTAACCACAACGGAAAGGTAAACGTAAAAGTCGTTAATTCACTGGGTAAAGTTGTTTTGGAACAAACATACTCCGGCACTCAGAACAATTACAATCTTAACCTTCAGAATCAGCCTAAAGGTTATTATCTGATGACAGTAACTACCGATAAAAATTGCATCTCTAAAACAATTATTATTCAGTAAAAAACTGTCCGTTTAACGATCAGAAACTGGCTAAGCCGGCAATTCGCCCGGTTTAGCCAGTTTTTTTATAAAATAATCGCAATGTATCGGCAAAAAATTTAATTTAGCAGCCAGGGAATATTACGATGAAACATCTATACCTTTTTACCTTACTACTCTTCTTTACGCTATTTGCGAAAGCCCAGCAGGTTTTGCCATACAAAAATCCTCAGTTGCCGGTAGAGGTAAGGGTTGCTGATTTACTCGGACGGATGACTCCCGAAGAAAAGTTCCGTCAACTCTTTATGGTGCCCGGCGATCTGGGCAACGATTCTTCCCGCTTCGATGCCGGCTTGTTTGGATTTCAGACAAATACCTCTGAACAAGTAGAGAATGCTGCCAATCAGATGTTGAAATATAATCCCGGTAAGGATATTCCGGAAGCAGTGAAAAAAGACAACTCCATCCAGCATTATTTTGTAGAGAAGTCAAGGTTGGGCATTCCCGTCATTTTCTTCGACGAAGCCCTGCATGGGCTGATGCGTTCTGGTGCTACGACTTTCCCGCAATCCATTGCCCTGGCTGCTACTTTTGATACTGTTTTGATGACGAAAGTCTCTGTGGCTATTGCTGAAGAATGCAAAGCCTGGGGCATCCGTCAGGTTTTATCTCCGGTGGTAAACCTTGCCACTGATGTCCGCTGGGGACGGGTAGAAGAAACCTATGGCGAAGATCCTTACCTTGCTTCCCAGATGGGCGTTGCATACGTAAAATCATTTGAAAACAGAGGAATTGTAACCACGCCCAAGCATTTTGTGGTAAATCATGGCGACGGAGGCCGCGACAGCTATCCGGTTTATCTGAGCGAACGGGGCATGGAAGAAAGCTATTTCATTCCTTTTAAAACTGTGATAAAACAAGGTGGGGCACGCAGCATCATGACGGCTTACAACTCTTTGAACGGACGTCCATGTACGCAAAACAACTGGCTTCTGAATGAAAAACTGAAAAAAGAATGGGGCTTCCGCGGGATGGTGATCAGCGATGCCGGGGCAACCGGCGGCGCCAATGTGCTGCATTTTACGGCAAAAGATTATGAAGATGCCGGAAAACAAGCCATCGAAAACGGTATGGATGTTATCTTTCAGTCGGGTTTCGGCAGTTATGATTTGTTTAAAAAGCCATTCCTCGACGGAAGTGTGGATGCTGCCAAAATGGACAGTGCTGTTGCAAGGGTACTTCGCGTGAAATTTGAACTCGGCTTATTCGACCAGCCGTATGTAAATACTTCTGCCAATGAAATAAATTTTGCAGAGCATCGGAAAATAGCAAAGGAAGCCGCCCTCAAATCCATCGTCTTATTGAAGAATGATGCAAAAAAAATATTGCCCTTGTCGGGAAAATACAAAAACATAGCTGTGATAGGAACCGATGCCATGGAAGCACGACTGGGCGGTTACAGCGGGCCCGGAAATGATAAAATTAATATTCTAAACGGATTAAAACAAACTTTGGGCAAAGGCGCCGAAGTGGTTTATTCCGAAGGATGCGGAAGGTTGGATGCGGAATGGAAATTTGTGGACGCCTCCTGCCTGTTTCACCAAAAGGATGGAAAAACGGAAAGCGGGTTGCTGGGAGAATACTTCAACAACATTGATTTAAGTGGGAAGCCCGTTTTGACGAGGGTTGATAACGAAATTAAATTCCAGTGGACTTTGTTTTCGCCACATCCGTCCATCAATTACGATTTCTTTTCCGTTCGCTGGAATGGCGAGATTGTGTCGCCCCTTTCGGGAAAATTTAAAATCGGTGTGGATGGAAATGACGGCTACCGTTTATACTTAGACGGAAAGCTCATCATCGACACCTGGAATCAGCAGAGCTATCATACCACGCTTGCCGGTTTTGACTTTGTGAAGGATAAGAATTATAAAATCAGGATAGAATACAAAGAACCTTCCGGAAATTCCTGGTTCCGGCTGGTATGGAATGTAGGTTTGGATAATAAAACAGAAGAAAAAATTCAGGAAGCCGTTGGCCTTGCCGAAAAAAGTGACATTGCGATAGTGGTTGCAGGAATCGAGGAAGGAGAATTCAGAGACCGGAGCAAACTGAACCTTCCCGGAAAGCAGGAAGAGATGATTCTCCGGCTGGCTGCTACCGGAAAACCGGTGGTTGTGGTGCTGGTTGGCGGTAGTGCCATCACGATGGATCGATGGATAGATAAAGTCAATGCCATTGTAGATGTGTGGTATCCCGGCAAAGCAGGCGGCGAAGCCGTGGCAGAGATATTAACCGGCAGATATAATCCTTCGGGAAAACTTCCCATTACCTTTCCCCGCACCGAAGGCCAGCTTCCGCTGATTTACAATCATAAACCCACCGGCCGGGGCGACGATTATTCCGACGGTAGCGGACAGCCTTTGTTCCCCTTCGGATATGGGCTTAGCTATACGGATTTCGAATATTCCAATGCCGTTCTCAGCAAAAAACAAATCAGTGCCACAGAATCTGCCAGCATTTCATTTAAAATTAAAAATACCGGAAAGTTCGACGGAACGGAAGTAGTGCAATTGTACCTTTACGACGAACTGGCTTCGGTAGTTCGACCGGTAAAAGAACTGAAAGCTTTTCAAAGAGTGTTTCTGAAAATAGGCGAGGAAAAAGAAATTTCCTTTTCTTTGACTCCGGAGATGTTTACGCTGCTGGACGAAAATCTGAAAACAGTAACCGAGCCGGGCTTTTTCCGGATCATGATAGGAAGCTCCAGCAAAGATATCCGTTTAAGAGAAAGAATAGAAATAAAATAACGTTTTAATTATAATGGTATGTGGAAATATTCACTAATTGGTATTTTGTTATTCATTTTAAATACTCATTCATTCGCCCAACACCAGGAATATGTACCCGATCCCGATCCGGCAATTCAGCAACGGCTCGAAGATTGGCAGGATCTGAAATTTGGTTTACTGATGCACTGGGGAACGTATAGCCAATGGGGAATAGTGGAAAGCTGGAGCATTTGCCCCGAAGATGTAAGCTGGGCTGCCGGCGGTCGGAAAAAAGAATTTTCAGGCAATTACAACGATTATGTGAAAAAATACGAGCAACTGCAAACGACTTTTAATCCGGTAAAATTTAATCCCGAAAAATGGGCTGCCGCTGCAAAGGAAGCAGGAATGAAATACTTGGTTTTTACTACCAAACATCACGACGGCTTTTGCATGTTCGATTCCAAATACACCGATTATAAAATTACCGATTCCAAAACGCCTTTTTCGGTAAATCCGCGCAGCAACGTGGTGAAGGAAGTCTTTTCTGCCTTCCGGAAAGAAAACTTCTGGATAGGCGCTTATTTTTCTAAACCCGATTGGCACAGCGATTATTATTGGTGGAAATATTTCCCTGCCGTGGACCGGAACTGCAACTATTCCATTACCAAACATCCCGATCGCTGGCAAAAGTTTGTGGATTATACCCATAGCCAGATTGATGAACTCATGAGTGATTATGGCAAGGTGGACATCCTCTGGCTGGATGGTGGCTGGGTGCAGAAGAAAACAAGAGACGTTTTGATAAAAGAACTGACCGATACCTGCGAAAACAGCCGCTGGTTCCGCAATCCGCAAAGCCAGGACGTTGACATTGCCGGAATTGTTAAAAAAGCCCGGGAAAAACAACCCGGATTGATTGTCGTTGACCGTGCTGTGCCGGGAATGTATCAGAATTATCTTACGCCCGAACAGGAAATACCGGAAAATGGTCTGCCTTATCCCTGGGAAACCTGTATGACGATGGCAACCAGCTGGAGCTATGTACCGAACGATGTTTACAAGCCGGCAGATGAACTGATAAAAAAGCTGGTGGACATCGTAAGCAAAGGCGGAAACTTTTTACTGAATATCGGTCCCGGTCCCGACGGCGAGCTTGACCCGGTAGCTTACGACCGCTTGAAAGAAATCGGCAACTGGATGAAAATAAACGGAGAAGCCATTTACAAAACCCGGATGTACAAAGTCTTTGGCGAAGGCAATAACATCCGTTTCACCCAAAGCAAGGACGGTAGCACAACGTATATTTTCTTCTTCAGTTTTCCAAAAGAACCGGTAACGCTTAAAAATCTTTCTTTAGGTAAAAAATGTTCAGTGAAAATGTTGGGAAACAACACAAATTTAAAATACAAAATATTACCGCAAGGCGTTCAATTGATTATTCCTGAAAAGTTGGAAAAAGCAGGAAAGTATGTCTGGGTTTTGAAGGTGGTTCAGAAATAACAGGCTAAGATTATCAGTTAAAATACAAGTTACTGGTTTTACATCTCAATTTTAACAGCTTGGCGTTGTTCATGGAATCCCGATACAGATAAAAACATTCAACCGGTATTCTCCCCCGGTATTTTTTAACTAATTTAGCCGGCATGAAAAATGCCTTTGCAACGTTACTGTTTTTAATCGCTTTTCTCAGGTTACCAGCTCAAATGGTAATTCCTAACGATTATTTCCGCTCACCGCTGGATACGGTTTTGCTTTTAAGTGCTTCCTTTGGTGAAATACGAGCCGGGCATCTGCATTCAGGCATCGATATTAAAGTATTTGAAAAAGAAGGCATGCCGGTGCTTGCTGTCGCCGACGGTTTCGTAGTGCGGGTAAAAGTTTCCCCCGTTGGGTTTGGAAATGCATTATACATCGATCATCCCAATGGATTCACATCCGTGTATGGGCATTTACAACGGTTTAGCAGCGAAATACAAAAATATATCCGCAAGGAACAATATGAAAGGGAATCCTTCGACGTAGATGTTTTCCCGGGTAAAGACCTAATCAGAATAAAAAAGGGAGATACTATTGGGTATGCCGGAAATTCCGGAACATCCTTCGGACCTCATCTGCATTTTGAATTACGCGACACCAAAACAGAACGGCCTATCAATCCGTTGCATTTCGGCTACAACATTAAAGATACGCTTAAACCAATAATCTCCAGCCTGATTATTTATCCTTTCGGCGATTCTTCCAGCGTAAACAAGAATTACTTTCCGGTTCAATATCCGTTGGAAGGAACAGATACACTCCATCCCTCGCTTATAGCCGAAGATACCCTTTGCCTTGCCGGAAAAATTTATTTTGGCATCGAAACGGAAGATTTAATGTACAATCAGCGGGATAAAAACGGAGTTTATTCCGTAGAACTCTTTATTGACTCAACGTTATGCTTTTCGCAAGCTTTAGATAGCTTTGCTTTTGACGAAACCCGCTATGTAAATGCAATGATCGATTTCAATTACTGGATGCATACCGGCAGAAAAATCATAAAGACATACATTTCGCCAGGAAATAAATTGCCGGTATACCGATACGTTGCCAACCAAGGCATTTTTGATTTTTCTGCACCAAAGTTGCATCTTATCCGTTACGAAGTATCCGATTTTTCAGGAAATAAAAAAGTATTGCAATTTTATGCCAAAGGAAATTTCCCATTTCCCCAGGATTATGTGAACGAGCCCTGGTGCAACGACGATACGCTCATCTTTTATCCCGACAGAAAAAATTCCTTTAAAAACGAAGACATTGAAATAACCATTCCTGCCGGAGCACTATACGACACCCTGCTTTTCAGCTATTCTTCCGATAAAATCCCCAAAGGCTGTTTTTCAAAATTATATCATATACAAAATCCATTTTCCGCTTTGCAGAAAAACATGACGGTTTCGGTGAAAACGGAAGGATTGCCGGAAAAATACCAGCAAAAGGCATTATTGGTTAGGATAAATGAAAATCATAGCAAAAGCGCCGTTAACAGTACATTTGAAAATGGTTTTGTTATCGCAAAAACCAATACATTCGGAGATTATGCCGTAACTATAGACGCCATTCCCCCACAGATTAAACCGCTGAATATTCCGCGGAAACATCATATCACCAGACAGAAAAATCTTGAATTTTTGATTACGGACAATTTATCCGGTATCAAATCCTACCGTGGCACACTTAACGGACAATGGATACTGATGGAATACGATGCAAAAAGTGATAAACTGATTTATCGCTTTGACGACCGTTTGCACAAAGGGAAAAATGATCTCAGGATTGTCGTTACCGATGAATGTAAAAACAGCCGGACTTTCTCATCTATTCTTTACTACTAACAAGCAATAATCATTTTGGCGACAGAAATAGTCCGAATTCTGATAGCGCCGGCGGATTGCTGGCTTTTTTAACTTGTATTTTAATTTTTGATGCCGTTGTAACGGGAATTTTCAGCAATCGCTTGTAGCCGATTGTTGTTCCCGAGATTAATAACTTCCAGGCACCGTCCTGAAAAATCGAAATATCAAAAGCGCTGATTCTTTGTCCCAGAGCTATTGTTTCCTGAAGCATAATTCTGTCGAAAGTTATCGTACCGCCAAGGTTAATCTCCAATTCTGCATTGGTAATGTCGTCGTCTGTTGTCCAAAAGGTTTCCGGATTATTATCTGTTATATTTTTCGGAGAAAATTCTGGATCGTTCAACCGGTAACTGCTTGCATTAACCGGTTTATGAAATGCCAGGTTTGTTTTATACGTTTTTTGAACCATTTTATGGAACGCTTTCAAAGCAGCAATGTCTTTTTTGCAAATTAGTCCTCTGCGATCAGGCGGAATATTAAGCAGCAAAACAGCGTTTCGTCCGACGGACTTTTCGTAAATATCCATCAATTGTTGTGGCGTTTTCACCAGCGAATCTTCTTCAGCATGATAAAACCAACCCGGGCGAACAGAAACATCACACTGACCAATCATCCATCGGTTTCCGCCAGGTTCGCCGGTATTCAGATACGTTTGATCTGCTTCACCGGGAATAATATTTTGGTCCGAAATGGTTGACCAGAACGTTTCACCGGCAGCGCCATTTTCGTTGCCAACCCAGCGAATGTCGGGTCCGGCATCGGAAAAAATCAGGATGTTGGGCTGAAGATTTTTCACCAGTTTAATGGTTTCTTTCCACTGGTAATACGTTCGTTTATCAATAATTCTTTTTTCTTTAGCACCGCCATAATAGCCGTCGCCTCCGTTTGCTCCATCAAACCAAATCTCATTGATTTCACCATAGTTAGTAAGCAACTCCTTCAGCTGGTTACGATAATAGGTGATATATTCCGGTTTACCGTAATCTTTGTGATTACGATCCCAGGGAGAAAGGTAAAGTCCAACATTGATCCCATTCTTGTGGCAGGCATCCGTAAATTCTTTTACAATATCGCCCTTACCATTTTTGTACGGACTGTTTTTGATGGAATATTCCGTGTATTTGCTGGGCCATAGGCAAAAACCATCGTGGTGTTTTGCCGTAAGAATTAATTCTTTCAACCCTCCTGCTTTTGCTGCAGCAACCCATTGTTCTGCATCAAGCTGTGTAGGATTAAATTTTTTGGGATCATCGTCGCCATAGCCCCATTCTTTACCGGTAAAGGTATTCATGGAAAAATGAATAAAACCGATCAGTTCCATCTGCTGGTACCGGATTTGATTTTCTGCAGGGATTACGGCACTGGGGACCGTCTGCGCCTTTAAACTATAGCTGATCAGGAAAATCAGTAGCTGAACGAGGATAAGTTTCTTCATAAAGGTTGTAAAGTTTATAAAGTTTGTAAAGTTAATAAAGTTCATAAGGTTTGTAAAGTTTATAAAGTTCATAAAGCTGAACGAAGTGAAGTCCCGAGCGAAGCGATTCGGGATTTATAAGGCTGAACGAAGTGAAGTCTCGAACGAAGCGATTCGGGATTTGTATGGTTGCAAAGTTAATAAAGTTTATAAGGGTTTTAAGGCTGAGCGAAGTTCAGATATAGAATCGCTTGGGAGAAATGACTTAGCGGTTCTTCGTCGAGATTTGTAACGTTCGTAAAGGCTCAAAACATTGATTATTTGATGATGACAAAATTTTTATTGCCAGAAGTTAATTTATAAACAATCTTCTACCCATATTTTATTCCTAAGGGATAGTTCCGTTAGGAACCCAATATCGGTAGAAAATAAAAATAACCTCATCCATTCACAAGTCCCGTACGGGACGTTATCTATCAATGATTTATTTTCCCCGGACAACAATGATTTTTTTAAGCGATGACAAAACTTTCTCTGCCTGTAGAACTTTCTTTTAAGCGATGACGAAACTTTCATTGCCTGTAAGATTTTCTTTTAAGCGATGACGAAACTTTCATTGCCTGTAAGATTTTCTTTTAAGCGATGACGAAACTTTCATTGTCTGTAAGATTTTCTTTTAAGCGATGACGAAACTTTTATTGCCTGTAGAACTTTCTTTTAAGCGATGACGAAACTTTCATTGCCTGTAAGATTTTCTTTTAAGCGATGACGAAACTTTCATTGCCTGTAAGATTTTCTTTTAAGCGATGACGAAACTTTTATTGCCTGTAGAACTTTTTTTTAAGCAATGACGAAACTTTTATTGCTTGCAGAACTTTTCCACGAGCAATTATAGTTTGCGAATTGCTTGTAGAACTTTTCCACGGGCAATTATAGTTTGCGAATTGCTTGTAGAACTCTTCCACGGGCAATTATAGTTTGCAAATTGCTCGCTGAACTCTTCCACGGGCAATTATAGTTTGCAAATTGCTCGCTGAACTTTTTCACGGGCAATTATAGTTTGCAAATTGCTCGCTGAACTTTTCCATGGGCAATTATAGTTTGCGAATTGCTCGTTGAACTTTTCCACGGGTAATTATAGTTTGTGAATTGCTCACAGAACTTATTCTTAGCCAACCATAAATTCCTGAAATATCTAATACCCAAAGAACCTTATAAATCGAGAGTCGCTTTGCGCAACCTTATAAATCCCGAATCGCTTCGCTCGGGACTTCACTTCGTTCAGCTTTATAAACCTTACGAACTTTAAGAATCCCGATGAAGAATCGCTAAGTCGTTCTTCCTAAGCGATTCTATATCGGGACTTCGCTTCACTCAGCCTTACAAACCTTATGAACTTTATAAACCTTAAAAACTTTATGAACTTTATAAACCTTAAGAACCTTATAAACCTTATAAACTTATTTTTTAAGACAATTAAGTATCGGACCTTCCATTCCTTTCACGGAGGAAGATTCCGGCTTTAATAGTTCCAGAATGGTTACCTCGTTTCGACCTGTTTTTAACCATTCCGCAGGTATGTATACGGTTTGCTGCGGGCCAATTTCCCAATATCTACCCAGATTATGGCCGTTTACCCACACACAACCTTTGCCCCACTGGTGCATATCGAGCCAGGTGTCGCCGGTTTTATCCATGTTGAATGTTCCTTTTCTTATCACAGGAACATCTCCGGAAATAGTATTTCCTTCTTTTGCCACAATCTTATCTACGCTACCAAAGGGGAGACTAAACATCTGCCAGTCTTTTAAAACGTTTCCGTTTAACATCACATTTCCGGTGATTCCCTTTTTGTTATCCAGCAAATACGGGCCATAATTTATCCTGCCCAGGTTTTCCACCAGGATATCGAGAATAACTTTTCCTTCCGGGATTTCAATTGGCAGGCTATCCTGTTTCAGCCGCCGGTCCAGAATGCCGGCACGTTTCCCATTAATAAAAATAATGCCGTAATCTCTCAAACCATTTATTTTCAGCAAGCCGGATTTTACATTTTTTAATGTAGTGCGATAAAGCACAAAGCCATAATCCTGATCAATATCTTCAAAAGTAAGCGGAACGGAATTGCTTCTTGGTGATGGTAAAATATCAAATAAGCTGGCAGACTGCGGTAAATTAATGTGTGGAATGACGACAGTTGCTCTCTGATCCGGAATATTGGGAATGTTTTTGTCTTTAGGCAAATGTTTTATGATTGCCTTGCGGAATTCAAGATATTTAGCGGTAACATTCCCCGCCTCGTTCAAAGGAGCATCGTAGTCGTAACTACTGATTTGCGGAGAAAAAGCGCTGTAATCGTTATAATTTGCGCCATTCATAAAACTTCGGGTCGTACCGCCATGAAACATATACATGTTAATGGAAATACCCGCTGCCAGTATCGAGTCGAGATGGGCTGCATAATCGGCCGGATCTACTTCATGGTGTTTTTCGCCCCACCAATCGAACCAGGCAGGATACCATTCTGAAATAAAATAAGGACCTTTACCATTATGATTTTCATTTACCACCTTTTTTATTTCGGCAATGTTATCGGAACCATTAATTGCCGGCAACAAACCATCAATGTGCCCGTTTGGGGTTGACGACAAAGGATCACAAGTATAAAGCAGTCCATCAAAACCGGCTTCAATAAACATCTTTCGGTTAATATCAAGATATTCCTTATCGCTTCCGTAAAGTCCGTATTCATTTTCCACCTGAACCATCAGAATGTTGCCACCATGATTTACCTGCAAAGGAGCCAATTGTCTGCCAATTTCCATGATGTAATTGCGATAAGCGGAAAGATATCCGGGATTGGTGCTGCGAACTACCATTCCTTTTTCTTTCAGCAACCAGTAGGGATAACCACCAAATTCCCATTCGGCACAAACGTAAGGACTCGGACGCAGAATAACCCATAGTCCTTCTTCCTGAGCCGTTTTTACAAAAGCTGCCACATCGTTGTTGCCTGTAAAATCATATTTTCCTTGTTGCGGCTCATGCAAATTCCAGAAAACATAGGTTCCGATGGTATTTAAACCCATAGCTTTTGCGGCTTTCATCCTGGCACGCCAGCATTCACGCGGAATACGGGGATAATGCATCTCGCCGGAAATGATCACAAATGGTTTGTTATCTAACAGAAAAGTACTATCGCCTAAAGTAAAAGTATGCTGAACATTCTGAGCGTTCAGATTTGGAATAAACAGTAAAATAAACAGAAGAACTGCAAACAAAGTGGATATTCGTCTCATTAATAATAAACAATTTAAATTTCACGATTCAATATTTGCCAAAACAAGCAGGTTGAAGTTTTCAACTATACAGGCTGAGGCGGTTATTCAATAACTACCTTTTTTGTGTATACTTTTTCCCCGTTACTCACTTTCACAAAATAAATTCCGGAAGAAATATTTTGTAGATGAATTTCTCTTGAAGCCGGATTTGTAAAATTTCCCATAAAAACTTTCTTACCAAAAGCATTATATACCTCAACATTTCCTGACTTTTCCAATGCAGAATTCTTGAGTTGAACAGAAAACTCTCCGTCAGCAGGATTAGGAAAAACAGAAAAAACATCACGATCCGGGTTTTCTGCGATTCCGCTTGAAGAATTCCAGCAACCGGAGATAGCAGTAGCTGTGGCAGCGTTACAAGCATAGGGTAATCCATATATATCTTCAATGGTACGTAAGATGCTGTAAAGGTTATACGTTTCCGCATATTGACCTGCCTCTACCATTTCTCCCGTAAAGATTGTTACGATACGATTGTCGCTCTGATAATCATCTTCATCAAAAGTGAGGATAAATAAACTATTGTGTGTTTTGGTCCACTCAATATAACTGTTCAGATTGTCGTAAATCCAGGTATCGCTTACGATGATGCGCGAAGGGTCTGTTCCGTCGTGCATATTATGGATTTGAGTAGGCACGACAAGAGAAACGGTAGGTAATAATGTAAAATCGGTGGAAGGAAAAGCCGTAAGAGGTTGATTGGTCGTTTCCGGAATTTGATTTATTCCCGTTCCCATCCAGTTAGCTGCAGGATTATGTTTGCGTACATAATGACCGTATGATGCTCCATTATAACCCACAAATGGCAAATCTTCGGAATACGTAACAAATGTCATCCCGGAATCAATCAGTTGCCGGGCAAGATTATCAGTAGTAAACGGATTCATCTCCGGAAAATCATCATTAGTTACGCCCTGGTTGCAGCCGGAAAATAAATCAAGATAATTCGGTTGACTGGGATGTTCAATGGCATAGAATTGCGTGAACAATGCAGAGTATGGATCACTGGCCAAAGCATTGATATTTGGCGCTGCTACGGAACCAATAATCTGTGCATAAGCATGATTCTCGAGCACAACAATAACAATATGATCGGGAACAGGAAGAACAGACTGGGAAAATACTTTGCCGGTTTGTATATTCATCAATAATAAAACGAAAATAACGCGGCTGAATACGGTTAAGGAGTGTAGATTTTTTTTCATTTTTTATACTATTTGTGAGTAGTTGTATTTTTTGTCTAATAACAAATTTTTGAATTTTAGCCAAATATAATGCTTTTTCAAAAACCTTTTACAACAAACGGACAAATATTATCTTACAAAAAAATAAAATCCCGGATAATCAAGGCCACACATGCCGGGTTGCCTGTATTTTATTCTATTTCAATATCGTATTTATCCAACAATCCGATGACTTCCATTCTTGAAAACTTTGCCTTTTTAATTCGATTTATTTCCGGGTTGATTGAATAATTAACCGACGAACGAAAATCGGCCCTTTCCAAATTGGTACTATCAAATATTGCCCGGTATAAATCACATTTTTCGAATGCCGAGCCTGTCAGATCGGTTTCGGCAAAATCAACTTCCTGAAGACTGCAATTTATAAATTTTGTTCCCTTTAATTTTAGTTTATAAAAAGAGGCTAAATTCAAAAGACAATCTTCAAAATAAACAGATAACAGAAAAGTATTACAATCCCCGAAATTTAAACCCAAAAGTTTACATCCTTTAAACTTCACCGTTTTCAGAGCTGTGTGTTTTATCTTCGCCATGCTTAAATCGCAATTATCAAATTTACATTCCACAAAATTTATCCCCGATAAATCCGAATTCTGGAAAATACAATTGACAAACCTGCAATTTTCATAATCGCCTTTGGCAAATTCATTCTCGGAAAAATTGATATTTTGAAAAGCTTCGTCTTCAGTAATCGTTTTGTTCATGGTTAACCTTATTTAAAAATGCAAAGTAACATCTTTTATAAAATCCGGTGCACCGGCAAATTTAATCCCTTATAATAAATATCAAATCTTTTAAATCTTCCGGTTTTGCCTCGGTTGGGGTTCTGAATGCCCGCGGTTTTTCTATCTGTCCGTTTTCTTCCATTATATCAAGGATGTCCCACATTATTTCGTGGTATACGATGGTAATTGCATCCCCTTTTTCCAAATCGGGATAGCCTGCCAGAATTTTCGAATAATCAATATCGTTTTTAAGATATCCCACAATTATTTTTGCAATATTTTCCGATTGGTTATAAATTATATCTGTACTGTCCGCTTTTATTATGGGAATCTGCAATATTCCATTGTTATCAAAAAGTCCGTTGCCGCCAAATGTTTTACTAACTTCCGGAGTGGTTATTTTTCCGTTTTCCTTGTAATCATTAAGCATTTTTCTCAGCATTTTATAGCTCGATACCGAAACGCCCGATTCATCGCTCCAGTTTACACTAATCGTTAAATTACCCGAAGACAAACAATTTGTTCCACACGAAAATTTTCTTTTAGGTTCTATCATCCACATCACACCATCCCAAAAAGGTTTTTCATTGGTAATCGTTCTTTCTTTTGTTATTCCGTTTTTTTCCAGCATATCCCATACAATACCATCCAGCACGAATGCAAAGAATAAAGAATAGCTGTTTTGCTGCAATCCCTTTGATTTTAATGTTTGAAACAAGATTTCATAATCCTTCTGAAACCGTGGGATCATATCTTTTGCTATTTCTTTGGTTAGCTTACGCAATTTGAAAGTTTCCTCCTTGGGCAAAATCGGAACCATTGCATAATAAATTGAATCTTTCGCTTTAATCAATCCGGATGTTTCCAGCAAAGTGATCTGGCTTTGATTGTATTTAACTCCCAAACGGTTCAATTCATTAAGTGTCCGTCCGTTTTTTAATGCAAACAATATTTCGAGGTTATTATCCAAATCCAATATTTCTTTCGGATGTGCCAATCCAACATTGCAAAAACATATATCATCGTAATCTTTTATGCTTTCGTTGAACGAATTCTGGGAATACAACAATGTCGTTATTCCGGTTAAAAATATCATTAACAATAGCCTTTTCATAGGGGTTGATCCTTTTTTATTATTACTATTTTTTTGCCACCAAAACACTAAAGCACCAAAATTCACTAAAATTTATTCATTTTCAGTGTTATCGTATAATTTATATCCTTAAGGTTGCTTTGTCCTTGTTAAATTAAGGTCTTAAATGCAATATTGCTATTCGCAAAATTAGCTAAAACCTGAATTCAGAATAAAAACTTAAATGAATATTGTTGTGGATCTGTTTGTATAAAATCTTACCCCGAATTTAGATTAATATAAACCTTATCCCAAACGCTGATCAGACGAGCCATTTTGTTTGTCCATTTATTTCAAAACCCTGCCTCCGGCTAATCCGGGCATATAAAGGGATGTTATTTTACTAAAAATCCGGTGCGCGAAGCTTCCGCCAGCATTCATTTGCCTTTTCCCCTCGTTCAAAGCCTCTCCGCCCCTCTTCTATGCCCCGACGTTCCGTTTCGTGATCATTCCGCGGGGTTTCAAAGCTGCTGTTCTTTAGTGCAAAAAGCCTGGCGGCGACTGCGATAAGGTTTCCCGGCGCTGCAAAGGCCTCCCGGGGCATTGTTTTGCAAAAATACATTTCCCGGAATTGCATTGAAACGCCCCGGAATGGCTTTGTAATACCACTGAATAGCTTTGTAATGTTCCGGTAAGGCTTCGTAATACTCCGGCAAAGCTTCGTAATATCCCGGCGGTGTATTGTAATATCCCGGCAAGGCTTTGTACTATTCCGGCGGGGCATCGTAATATCCCGGAATCATTTTGTATTACGAAAACGTTGCTTCGTAAAGCTCCGTAATGTTTTTTTATCTCCCGGCTAAGGCATCGAGCACTTCGCATTCCAGCCAGTGATGTTTGTGGTCGGAGCGGCGGGTCAACATCAGATCATGATAGAAATCGATGTTCGTCCACGGGTCGCGGAAATCGGCAAGCCAGGGAACGGAAAGCTTTATATTAGTAAACTAAAATCATTTTTTGTAAAATTACATTTTATAAAGATTAAAGAAGCCCTTTGAACAACTTTTGTAGAAAAGAACAACATAATGAATATTTTATTGGTATATCCTCAATACCCTGCTGAACGGAATTGGTAATCCAGTTCGAAACAAAATAGGATTTGCAATACCACTCATCTTTTCCAATCAAACCAAAATTTTCCATTTTACTTTCCCAGGACAAAACCTTCCCAACAAAAACCGTTTCAACCTCTTCGGCTAATCCCCGGTATAGGGAAATCCATTGCCTCGGTATAAATTTTACATTTCACAAATACAGTATTATAGTCTTTAGATTTTAATTTTAGGTGTCACGAAGCTATATTTGCGCCATATTTATTCGAAGGAAGACAAATAAGACAGCATCGATCAATATTCTGGTCATCGATCAAAGTAAAGGACATTAGGTTATAAAAAGTTTTAGCACAGACACTATCGTTTTTTCGCCGTAAAAATGACCTGTTGAAAATCTAAGCATCGTTTTTACTTATCATAAACATCTGATAATTGTTATTTTATATAACAAATCAAAGATTATACTCATAAATTAACATGAATTCGTTTTCGGGCATGGCAAATGAATCAGATAACAGCCATTCCATCTTCAATAATTAATTTGTATCTTGCATTCTCTTTTTACTTCATTTCAAAATAAAACAGCCATGAATAAATTATTTCTTTTTGCAGTATTTTGTTTTCCTCTTTTCATCTCAGCATGTAAAAAGGACGACAATGATGAGGATAACCAGGCAGGCGCTTCCGATTATTATATTACCGATATTTATGAAAACGCCAATCGCCCCGGATTTGTCCTGCTCAATCTGAAAGCTTATCAGCAAACGACGGATTATACCTGTGGTCCCGCTTCTGCGCTTACCCTTTTGCATTATTATCATAGGGATGGAGACGAGATGAGCATTGCTTCGGAAATGCATACCAGCGCTTCCACCGGAACTACACCCGAAAACTTGGCAACATGGCTCGGCAATAATGGTTTTAGTGTAAATTGGGGCGAAAACGGAACCTTGGAAATGATAAGACAAAACCTGGCAAACAACATCCCTACCCTTGTGGAATGGAGCGACTGGGGCGGACATTGGGTGCTTGCCGTGGGTTACGATACACGCAATACCGCCGACCCAATGGATGATGTGATCATTTTTGCCGACCCCTACGACCGACACGACGACCTTGTGGATGGCATAGGCTGGTTTAATGCCCAAAGGTTTTATTATATGTGGTACGATGCCTTGCTTTTCGACAGAGTAATGCGCCGGGTATATATAACAGCGACTCCGGATACAAAATGATATTATTTATTTTAAATTAGCTGGCTAACCGGAAAAAGAAATCAGACCAATTAAAAACATTTTTTGCCCTTTGTGAAAATCATTGTGCCCTTTGTGGTTATTTTTTTACCATATTAAACAATAAAGGACATAAAGGATTCATAAAGTACACAAAGAAATTAATTGACTCTATTTATTGTGGTAAACTAACACGTATGGGCATATTAAACTGAGTATTAATAGGAATATTTTTTTGCCCTCCAGGTTTCCACCGTGGCATAATATACATTAAACGTATAACTTCTTTATCAATTTCCGGACTTAATCCCTTTAATATTCGGACTTGTCTGATTTTCCCATCTTTTCGTACAATAAAAGTTGCAAAAACAGTACCTTCTATTCTTTTTCCTAATTCGGAAGGTGGATAAACAAAATTATTATTCAAAAAATCTATTCTTGCCTTTTCTCCACCGGGAAAGTAAGGAGGTTCCCCCATTACCGTATATATCTCTCCTTCCACTACATTATCATTAATGGTATCCGAAAGCCAAACTTCTGAACCACCTTTAAAAATAACAGGAATACTATATTGTACTCTTACCGCTTTGCCTTGTTTTTTGCCGGGAATCCATTTAGGCATCAATCCGATTACCCTCAATACTTCTTCATCGCATCCATATCCGAGCCCGCGAAGTATTTTTGCATTGGAAATGGTACTATCCGTTTCCACAACAAAGGTTGCATATACCGTTCCCTGTATCCGCTGATCAAATGCCTCTTCAGGATAATGAATTGTTTTTTTGAAAAAATCTATCCTTGCCTCTTCCCCACCCGGGAAAGAAGGTTTTTCCTCCACTATGCTAAATATTTCGTTAACACTATCATTCTGTGCTTTTATCTTTACAGAATAACAATTTATTAATGCAAAAAAGAAAATCAATGCGTACCATTTGCTCTTCATCATCGAATATTATCTGATTTTTGAAAAAATAAATAAAGCACAAATTTATTATAATATCATTAACATCCAAGTAAACGCCGAATATCTTCTGTTTTAATAAATGATTTTTGTGAAATTTCCTCCAGGCTCATACCTTTCATGAGCATCCGGTTTAAAAATGTTTTCATCGATTCGCCGATTTCAATAATATTATCATCGGGATCGAACAAACGTATGGTTTGTTGTCCCCATGCTTCTTCGTGCAGCGGATGCAGTATTTTACAATGATGTTGTTCGATCAGCGAAATGGCTTCATCTATATCGTCAACTTCAAAATACAATTCAAAATCGTGCCCGTTGGTTTTAATTTTACCAAGCGTCTTCGGAATTATATTATTGGGATCAGGTTGCCATAATGTAATGCCATTGCTTAGGATTACATTAGTGCCCATATCGGTTTCGATGGATAAACCAAGTACATTAAGGTAGAAATCTTTTGCTTTTTCGATATCCCCGACAAACAAGGCAATGGAATGAAATTTTATCATAAATTAGGAATATGAATTATGGGTTGAAGCCTTCTCTGTGCCGCTCTGAGCTCCCTCTGTGGTTCTCTGTGAAATAAAATATTAAAATTACACAGAGAACCACGGAGAATTCACGGAGAACCACGGAGTTTATTATTTATATCTTTTTATTCAAGCCTTTAGTAATATTATATCAAATTTGATGTAATCATAAAAACTTCTTTTTTTAGTTAGATTAATCATGCAAACCAAGGGTTGAAACTTTCTCTGTGCCGCTCTGTGCTCCCTCTGTGGTTCTCTGTGAAATAAAATGTTAAAATTGCACAGAGAACCACGGAGAATTCACGGAGAACCACAGAGTTTATTATTTATATCTTTTTATTTTTAGCTCCTGATTTGCATTAGTAATTCAACAATTTTGTCATTACTTTTTTAGTCAGCCAGTATTGAAACCAAATTAACAACAAACCGCCCAATACGATGGATATAACCAGCCATGACATTGAAATATCGAACGGAAGATTGAGCATTCCCTTTAAATTCGAGCTTGTGTATTTATCCATTAATGCAATACCTGCCGAACATAAAGAAATGGCGCCCATAACTATTGCTGTAAACCGCGATACTCTCTTTATTTCGCTTTTATACGTTCCGTAAGGATATTTATAAAACAATATTCTTTTTGCCCAGTAATATCCTGCCATTATACCAAGTAACGGATGAAAAATGGGTACTCCCATAAAAAAACCGAAAATACATATACTGTAAAACACATAAACGGCGATCAGCAACTTTTCGGGAATTTGATAAATGTCAATTTTCCAAAACAACTGAATAATAAAATCAATAATCAATCCTACTCCAAGACCGGTCAGCGCCATTATGCCAATGGTTTTTTCGTTGCATCCAAATGCTAAAGATACCCACCAGAAAAGCAAGAAAAATAAAACAGGGAATACCAATCCGATTACGAAAACAAAGAATGTTTTGGCAAGATGCAACATATTTTTAGTTTTTATTCCGATTGATTTATTACCGTAAAAAACTCTTTTTCCGGCTAATTATTATACCCTAACATTTATTAAATGTTCCGTTTCAATTCTTCAAAATCGCCTTTTAAAATAAAATCTATATTATTGTTAATTTTTGTTTTATCCCAATTCCACCATTCTAAACCCAGGAGAAAAGAAATTTGTTGATCATTGAATCGTTTACGTATTTCCCGGGCAGGCATTCCTCCAACAATGGAATAGGGAGCAACATCTTTGTTTACCAATGCACGTGAAGCAATAATTGCCCCATCGCCGATGGTAACCCCGGCCATAATAATTGCTTCGTAACCTATCCATACATCATTGCCAATAATAATATTGCCTTTGTTGTCCCATGCTTCGGTAACGGCAACATCCAAGTCCCATTCACACTTCATCACAGGAAAAGGATACGTCGACAATGAGCCGATGGTATGATTTGCTCCATTCATGATAAATTTTGCACCGTGAGCAATAGAACAGAATTTGCCTATTATCAGTTTGTCGTTATTCACCGGATAATGATACAATACATTATTCCATTCAAAATCCAACGGGTTTTCGAAATCGTGATAAATAGTGTAATCACCAACTTCAATATTCGGATTGGTGATACAGTTTTTTAAATAACAGGTTTGACGGTCATTTTCGCGGGGAAATTGAGATTTGTTTTGTGTCATATCAATAATCTTTTTGGTTAAGGATATAAGGATAATTATGTATCTGATGTTTTTAAATTTTTACCAAACTACCAGATACGAACTCTTGAATTTTCGGAACGCCACATGGCATCACCTTCTTTTATTCCGAAGGTTTCATAAAATTCTGGCATGTCCGATAAAGGTCCGATAACCCTGAATTTTGCCGGTGAATGTACATCGCTGCGTACCTGGTTGGCGGTAGCTTCCGGGCGTTGATTTAGCATCCATGCCATGGCATAGCCCAGGAAAAAACGCTGCGAAGGGTTTAATCCGCCGACGATTTCGTTATTTTGGAACTGATGTGTCTTTTTGAATGCCTGATAGCCCATTACTACCCCGCCAAGGTCGGCAATATTTTCACCCTGGGTAAATTCACCGTTGATATGTAAACTATCAATAGCAACATAATGGTTAAACTGGTCGACAATTAACCTTGTTTTGGCATAAAACCGTGCACTGTCCTGAGGCGTCCACCAGTTATGAAGATTACCCAAAGCATCGTATTTTCCGCCCTGGTCGTCGAAACCATGAGTAATTTCATGACCAAAGGTGCTTCCGCCGATAATGGAATAAAGCAGGGCATCGTCGGCCAGGGTGCGTTCGTAACCCGGCACAATAATGTTGCAACCCGGAACCACTATTTCGTTATTGGATGGGTTATAATAAGCATTGTAGGTCTGCGGTTCCATGTTCCATTCTGTGCGGTCAACCGGTTTACCATATTTTGAAATCATATACTTAAACTGCCATTGATTGGCATTTTTTACATTCTGGAGAAAAGAGGAACGGTCAACCTGCAAAGTGCTCATGTCTTTCCATTTATCGGGATAACCAACTTTCATTATCACTGCATTGAGTTTAGCAAGCGCTTTTTTCTTTGTTGCATCGCTCATCCAGTCTAAGTTTTTAATACGTTCGGCATAAACTGCTTTTATCGCATTGCCTATCTCCTGAAGTTTTTCTTTTGTGCCTTTAGGCAGATAATCGCTAACATACACCTGACCGATCAATTCGCCCAACGAGCCATCGGTTTGTCCAACCACGCGTTCCCATCTTGGTTTGGGTTCCTGTATTCCGCGCAATACGGTATTATAAAAGCCAAAGGCTTCCATAAACGTTTTATCATCCATATATTCCGAGAGGCTGTTTATCAGATGAAATTTCAGGTATAATTTCCAGTCGTCGAGTGTGAATGATTTTAAATAACCATTTAAAGCTTTTAAAAATTCAGGCTGACCCACAATTACCGTATCCACTTTGGGTAAACCTGCATTGGCATTAAATGTACTCCAACTCATATTCGGAGTCATTTTACACAATGAGGCAAAGGAAATCTTATTGTAGTTTTTCAAAGGATCACGGGTATCTTCAGGTTTGCGCGATGACTTAGCCAATGCCGTTTCGAGTTTCATCAGACGACTGGCAGCCTGTTTACTCTGCACCTGGTTATAGCCCATGATGGCAAACATATGGGTAAGGTAATCTGTAAATTTCTTGCGAATTGTTACAGCACGATCATCAGTATCAAAATAATAATCACGGTTCGGCAGGCTCAATCCTCCCTGTCCGATAAAAATGGCATTTTTACTGCTGATTCTGTCGTCCTGTGTAATCCAAAAACTAAACAATGGCGAACCGGATATGCTGTGGATATACGAAGCTTCTTTAGCCACACCATTGATATCGCGGATGGCATCGATAGCTTTAAAGTCAGCTTTTAAGCCTGAAATACCTTTACTGTTAAGGGTAACGCTATCCATGCCGGAGAAAAAGAAATCGCCTATTTTTTGTTTATTACTTCCTTTTACGGCATGAGTAATCGCTGCTGAGGAAACACAAATATTATGAATTTGAGCATTGATCGTATCCTGTATCAGTTGAAAAATACCGTTATACGGCTCACTTGCAGGAATAGGGTTTTGTTTGAACCATTTGCCATTGGCAAAAAGAAAGAAATCGCTGCCCGGATTTACCGTAGAATCAATATGCGACACCAGCGGATCGACTGAGACGCTACCATTGTTATTCTGACCATGAGCTAAATAAAATACAGATGTACTAAATAAGAAACAAAGAGTTAGGATGAGACTTTTTTTCATGGATAAAAATTTATAAATTGAAGATCATAAACTGTGCTGAAACGTAATTCGTTTTACGGGGCAAAAATAAGGTTTTAAACCAAGTAACAATGGGTAGATTTCTCAAAAAATCACAAAATAAAGCTTGCCAGATAGTAGAAGATAAACTTACATTTGGGTTAGCAAATCCACAAGATCATTTTCGGTATGCAGCCGCAAATGATGAGCACCAAGGATTTCCTTTGCAATGTTTTGTTTGATAATGTCATGGCGATACACCCAAAAGAGAACACCCCAGGCAATAATTGTTATCAAAATAATGGCCGGAATCATCGTTCCGACGGATTGAGGATGCAGGGGTAAATTCAGATTTTGCGGATAGACAAAATGAGCAAATCCAATAGATTCTTCAATATTATGCAACGTGAAAATGATACCCGCAATCAGTAGTTGTTTGTTGTAGTTGAGCGTATTCATTTTGATTCCCCCTGCATCAATTTAAAGGATCATCTCTCTTTTATCATTTTGATAAATTGCTGTAATTCCAGCTTCTTTTCAGCTGATAATTTGTTCCATTTAACACCTTCAATAGCGCCTTCCAATCCGCAAAGCAAGCTCAAACATGCTCCCGGGTCAATGGTTAGGAGACGAATAAACGCCTGCTTACTTCCCATTGATTTTAATTCTTCAAAAGAATTGATCCCAACTTCAATCAGCTTCGTTTCGGTATCTTTTCCTATGTTTATTTGTTTCGATAAGTCTGTTGTCATAAGAGAGGATGTTGCAATAATTTACGTAATCCCGATTGGAAAAAATTTGAACTCAGAACATAGACATTTCTTAAGAAAGCTTTTATTTCAGATGATTAAACATAAAATACATCGTATTGACGCTTACGGTTTCCGTTATTTGTTCAATAGTCTGAGTATGCGAAGCATCCGGACTTAATAAAGCATCCTTGATCATAAAAACATCGTAATCATTATCCATTGCCCCATAATATGTTGCCAGGACGCAGGCTGTGGCGCTCAAACCGCATAAATATACCGTATTAATTCCTTTTTCTTTAAGGATTTTATCCAAATCGGTTTTCTTAAACGCATTGCCATAATTTTTGATAATCTTCGGATCGGAATCCGAAACAGGAATGGAAGACGGAAATTCAAAACCATCGGTTCCCGGAGCAGGTCCGAAACCGGAATTATAATTATATACGCGAATTATCGGAAAATTCTTTTCGCGAAAGATCATAATGGAATAATTGATGTATTCCATTGCCGTTTTTTTATCTTCGTCACACATGTATTTCAAATAATCGTTCTGTGTATCGATGACAAGTAGTGCAGGTTTCATTTCTTTCTGGGCAAAAATGCTTAACGTAAGCAATGCCAGGGTTAATGTAAGGATTTGCTTTTTCATTTGTTATTAATTTTATAATTTATTGGTCAAATAGCCTGCTCCGATTTCTCGGGAAATATCCATAAAATATCATTTTCGGTCTGTTTGGACATTGTCCTTATAGACATTTCATGATTACATATTTTTTTATTATTGTCCAATAAAAAATTTCTTTGAAGGGCTAAAGCCCGGTATTTATGATGTTTTACTAACTCCAGGCTTAAGCCTGGAGTTACGAATCATAACTATACTGAAGGACTTTAGTCCGAATACTTTTATCGGACAACAGTAATATTTTTTACAAAGTTAAAAAAACTTCTTCAACTTATGATAAAAAAATAATGCCATAAAAATGACCATTCCGGGTGTCCGGAACCGAATTGCACCCAAAAAGGAGATGGTTTCATCCGTAAATAATTTGTTTTTTAAGGTCGGATGGAGCTCGCTGTAAACTTTTATCTGTATTTGTGTTTAGCAAACATGCTCGTTTCAAAATATTATTTCTTCACCCATTTTCCACTCCCTATTATTGCTCCGCTTTTCAGGAAACGGTAAAAATAGATACCCGAATTGAGGGATGAAGTATTTACGGTGATTGCTGATTCGTTGATGGTTTTATGAACAACTTCCCTCCCCGTAAGATCATACAATACAAATTCATCGTTCTTATTCCCCTGCACATACAGAATATTGTTCCCGGGATTGGGATATATCTTTATAACGGTTTCGGGAATATTTGCCGGAGCGCCTAATTCCAAATGCAGGAAATTGCTGTACGAATATTTTTCAACATTTTGATATTCGGGATTGGACAAATCGCGAACTTTTAATAATTTTTCAATAATATCAACACCATTCCATGCTAACGAATATCTCAATTCATATTCTATCTGCCAAAGATCGCCATCCCAGGTTTCGTAGCGAACGCCAAGGTTGCTTTTTTTGGAATCGGTGAACACCGTTTCGCGTGAAGATAATTCCCAGTTGGTGGTATACGTATTATAATATTCCTCCAGCGAAACGACGCTGTCGGCAAGAATGGTATTGTTGAGACGGAAATTATTTTCCCAATAGGATTGATAAACCCATTGTTGATCAGTATAGCTTAAAACGGTATCCATTTGTGGCGTTTTCCATACGATATTTACTATACGTTCATTGTTTCCCCACGATTCTCCATTCCATTCCTGCATATCCATAGTATCGCATAAAGGAACGGGAGCATTATTATAATGATAAATGGTTCGGTAGGCGCTGGTCAAAACACCATTATCAAATAGCAATGAAGAATCAACCAGAATTTGATTATTGCTGTTATACGTATAAATATCAATCGTGGATTTCAGCCATTGCAAGCCGGTCCATTCCAAATAAACATCATTTTTTATCAATCCATTCCCATAATATTCCAGATCATGCGCTTCTCCCCCACTCAGGGTAACCCAGGTATTTCCAGTATAAATTTCGTTCAGGTGTAAGATGTTATTATTATGCTGATCGTACCGGTTTATTTCGCGGAGACTGTCGATCCAGGTTCCATCATGCCATACTTGTAAAAGGCTAAGCGTATCATGGTTATTTTGATCGAAATAGTTATTCAATCGTTTACAGTTTTCGCCTGTGGCAGGTTTTTTCATTAGCTGCATAGTCAGGTAACCTTTATCATTATATTGATATTCGTTTTGATAAATGGTTTTCCAGTTATCCGCATCCCATGAATAATAGATACTGTTTTGAGGAATAGAAATCAATTGGCGGGAATCCAGACTTTGCTGATGATTAATTTTTTTAAGAATAAAAGGGTTCTGCTTTTTTGAAAAATCCTTCGAATACTTTGTTTGTGCAAACAATGCAGAAACCATGCAAATAAATAGGATGAGTAAAAAATGTTTACGCATAAAAAGAAGGGTTTATCAATTGATAGATTTATAAAAAGTAAATCTTGGCTGATCAATACATTAATAGATTTCAATAAAAGAGCTCACTTATTTATTCTTATGATTTTTATCCATTAATTTAAAAAAACACAACAAAAAACATACCATTTTGCAAAGATATTACAATATTTTATTCCCTTTGACACAGTTCATTTTACAACCTCTGAAAAATTATTTACACAATTTATTGGACACTCTTATGTTTGGCTTTCATCCTAAGATGCTTGACTTTCATCCTAAGATGTTTGACTTTCATCCTAAGATGCTTGGCATTCATCACAAGATGCTTGGCATTCATCCTAAGATGCTTGACTTTCATCCTTCAATGCTTGGTATTCATCCTTCAATGCTTGGCTTTCATCCTTCAATGCTTGGCTTTCATACCTTCATGTAACGGTAATCATCCATCATTGTTTGCATTTCATACCTTCATGTAACGGTAATCATCAATTCTTTTAGTTGATAGTTGATAGTTGACTGTTAATAGTTGTTTATGATGCGAAGTAATTATTATTTGTGAAAATCCGTGCCATTCGTGTCATCCGCGTTCTGTTCTTTTTTTTGACAGACGACATACTATTTATCCTGTTACGTAAGCAGGCTTTCTAATGTAATTTTTCTTAGTTTTGCCTCATGATTTGTTTCCCCAATGCTAAAATCAATTTAGGATTATCGGTTACCGAAAAGCGTGCCGATGGCTACCACAACATCGAAACGGTATTTTATCCGGTTCCCCTTCGCGATGCGTTGGAGATTATTCCTTCCAAAGACGGCAACACGGAAATACAACTCAGTGGTTTGCCCGTTCCAGAAAACGATTCCGAAAATCTATGTCTTAAGGCTTATCATCTGCTGGAAAAAGATTACCATCTGCCTCCGGTTAAAATTTATTTACTCAAAGGCATACCCGTAGGAGCAGGATTAGGTGGCGGATCATCGGATGCTGCCAATATGATTAAGCTGCTTAATAAAACATTTTCGCTAAACATTTCTTCGGAAAAGATGCAGGATTATGCACGCCAGTTAGGAAGCGATTGTACATTTTTTATCGAAAATAAAGCCGTATTTGCTTATGAACGGGGCGATATGTTCAGAAAAACAGACGTGGATTTAAGCAATTATCATATTGCCATTGTAAAACCACCGGTGCATGTGAGTACAGTAGCAGCCTATGCCGGAATAAAACCAGGGAAACCTATACATACAGTAGAAGAAGTAATTCATTTACCGGTTAGCGATTGGAAAGGACGGTTGATCAATGATTTTGAAAATACCGTTTTTGCCCAATATCCCGAAATTAAATCCATCAAGGAACGGTTTTATGCGTTGGGCGCTGTATATGCTTCGATGAGTGGTAGCGGTTCGGCAGTATACGGACTTTTTAACGAAACGGTTGAGTTGAAAAACCTTTTTCCGGAATGTTTTGTCTGGGAAGGATAGAAGGCTATTAGCTATTAGCTATTAGCTGTTAGCCGTTGGCTTTTGTATAAAATATCTATTGTAAATCCCAATCGGTAACTTTGAGGTTAAAACTTGAAACGGGAATCGCTAAACTTTGTATCTTTGCCGCCTAATTTTAAATTTATACGCTTATGAAGTTATTAGAAGGTAAAACCGCATTAATTACCGGAGCTGCCCGCGGCATCGGCAAAGCCATAGCCCTGCGGTTTGCCGCTGAAGGCGCAAACATCGCCTTTACCGACCTGATGTATGATGAAAATGCACAGGCAACCGAAAAAGAATTAATAGCTCTTGGCATCAAAGCCAAAGCTTATGCCTCCAATGCCGCTAACTTTGAAGAAACACAAACGGTAGTGAATAAAATTGCAAATGATTTCGGACGCATTGATATTCTTGTAAACAATGCCGGAATTACCAAGGACAGCGCTCTCAAACGTATGACCGAACAACAATGGGATGCCGTGATAACCGTTAACCTCAAATCTGTTTTTAACTTCACCAAAGCCGTTCAGCCAGTAATGTGGAAACAAGCCGGAGGAAGCATTATCAGCATGAGTTCGGTAGTAGGTGTTTCGGGAAATGCTAACCAGTGCAATTATTCGGCAAGCAAAGCCGGAATTATAGGTTTCACCAAATCGGTAGCTCAGGAAATGGGCGTTCGCAACATACGCGCCAATGCTATTGCCCCAGGTTTTATTGAAACAGAAATGACCGCACAACTCCCCGAAGACATACGCAAGGGATGGATGGAAAAAATTCCTCTTCGCCGGGGTGGTCAGGCTACCGACGTAGCCAATGTTGCTCTTTTCCTTGCCTGCGACCTGAGCGAATATGTTACCGGACAGGTTATCAATGTTTGTGGGGGAATGAATACGTAAGAGATTAAAAGTTTATAAGGTTTGTAAAGTTCATAAAGTTTATAAAGTTATAAGGCCGAGCAAAGCGATTCGGGATTTGTAAAGCTGAGCGAAGCGAAGTCCCGAGCGAAGCGATTCGGGATTCATAAAGTTTATAAAGTTATAAGGCCGAGCAAAGCGATTCGGGATTTATAAGATTTATAAAAAATCCTGTCAGGTTTTTGAAACCTGACAGGATTGATAGTTAAAAAGTTTATAAGGATGCCATTGATAAAACCTTATTTTTAAAAATTCTGAATTAATTGTCAATCGTTACAGAACAACCCATCTGGTTTTTATTTTTCTGCCTTCTGACCGGCGGGGTGTATGCTTATGTTCTGTACTTTTGGGGAAAGAATGAGTTTCCGCCTAAATTAAAACGACTGCTGGCAGCATTACGTTTTGTAGCGGTAAGTTTTATCGCTTTTTTATTACTGTCGCCTTTGCTGAAAACCATCAGCAACACTATCGAAAAACCCATCATCATCCTGGCACAGGATAATTCGCAATCGATAATCATCAACAAGGATTCTTCATTTTATAAAACTGAATATCATCAACAGCTTGCCGGTTTCGTAAAACAAATGGGCAGCGATTACGATATTAAAACGCTTACTTTTGGAAGTGGAGTCAACAACCAACTTACGGGTAATTTCGACGAAAAAGAAAGCGATATGGCTCAACTTTTTGATGAACTGATGAGCCGTTATGCCAACCGCAACATCGGTGCATTAATCTTTGCCAGCGATGGTATCTATAATAAAGGATCAAGCCCGGTGTATGCTTCCGAAAAGTTTAAATATCCCGTGTATACCATCGCACTTGGCGACACCAATGTGCAACGCGATATTATTCTTACCAAGGTAAATTACAATCAGGTTGTTTTTCGCGGAAATACTTTCCCTGTTGAAGTAATTATTAATGCCAACAAGTTTAACGGAAAGAAAACACAACTTACCCTTAGCAAAGGCAAGCAAATACTTGCCACCAAAGCGGTATCATTTACTTCCGACCGATTTGCAACTACCGTTACATTTCAACTCGAAGCCAAAGAAAGTGGATTGCAACATTATCATCTGAATCTCTCGCCTCTTCCGGGAGAAATCAGCAAAAAAAACAATGCAGCCGACATTTTTGTAGAAGTAATTGACGACAGGCAAAAAATACTCATTTTAGCCAACTCACCTCATCCCGATATCTCCGCCATTAAGCAATCGCTCGAAAGCAATGTAAATTACCAGGTGGAAAGCAGCTACATCAACGAGTTTAACCAACCCCTGGATAAATACAATCTTGTAATCCTGCACCAGTTGCCATCCGCTACGAACAGTGCAGGTTCGATTCTTTCAAAACTAAAACAGGCGAACATTCCCGTGCTTTATATCCTCGGTTCACAATCGGATATTTTTGCTTTCAACCGTCTGAAAACAGGCGTAAACATCCTTACGGCAAAGATGAGCCTGAACGAATCGCTGCCGGCTGTAAACAATGAATTTCCGCTTTTTGGCATCGACAACGACGATAAAAAACTATTTGATATTTTTCCTCCATTGATCAGCCCTTTCGGCGACTATAAACAATCGAATGCAACCCATACATTATTTTTCCAGAAAATTGGTAAAGTAACCACACAACAGCCCCTGATTGCCTTTAATCAGGATGCCGATGTAAAAACAGGAATTATCGCCGGAGAAGGCATCTGGAGGTGGCGTATCACCGATTATCAACGCAATAGCAACCACGCCGGATTTGATAAACTTATCAACAAGATTGCTCAGTTTCTGACAGTGAAAGCCGACCGAAGTTTTTTCAGGATAAATGGTAAAAATCATTTCTTTGAGACCGAACCCATCGAACTGGAAGCCGAAGTTTATAATCAAAGTTATGAATTGATTAACCAGCCCGATGTCAGTCTTACCATTACCAATGAAAAAAACAAAAGTTACAACTTCGTCTTTACAAAAACCACCAATGCTTATTATCTGAATGCCGGAATTTTCCCGGCAGGAAATTACAAATACGTGGCAAAAGTGAAGTTGAACGATAAACTGTTGCAAAAATCCGGAATGTTTACGGTGGTTCCGCTCAATCTGGAAGCCGTAAACACAGTGGCTGATCACAACCTGATGTATCGCCTGGCTAAAAACCACGATGGCGAAATGGTATATCCCAGGCAATTGGATAAACTGGCGAAAATACTTAAAGCACGCGACGATATTAAAAATGTATCCTATACCCAAAAGCGATTAACCGGATTGAATAACATTTTTGGGGTTTTAGTGTTAATAATAGTACTGCTGGGAACCGAATGGTTTCTGCGAAAATACAATGGAAGCTATTAATGAATTACGAATTACGATGTACGAATTACGATGTACGATGTACGATTTAAAAGACATTCCATGTTTAAAAGTATAAACTAAAGAAATACCACGATTTGCTAAAACCTATAAAATATTACGTAGTTCCAGAAACATGGAATGTCTAACAACAACCAACAATCAACAATCAACTAAACATTGGTAAATATAATTTTTTACATCATCATATTCATACTCATCGGGGATTATATTCTTGAGCGATGGTTGGATTACCTGAACAGTACCCGCTGGAGCAATGAACTTCCCAAAGAAGTGGAAGAAATTTACGACGCAGAAAAATACCGCAAACAACAGGAATACCAAAAAGTGAATACCCGTTTTGGCATCTTCACCGATACCTTAACGCTTGTAGTTATGCTTGCCATGATTGTTTTAGGTGGCTTTGCCTGGCTCGACGATTACCTGAGACAATACGTAACCCATCCCATAGTGCTTGCCTTATTTTTCTTCGGGATACTGGGTCTGGTAGCCGACATTTTATCTACGCCATTGTCCGTTTATCATACTTTTGTCATCGAACAAAAATTTGGTTTTAATCAAACGAGCGTAAAAACTTTCATTTTCGACAAGCTGAAAGGCTGGCTTTTGGGAGCAATTATCGGTGGCGGTTTATTAGCCATTATTGTATGGATATATCAAAGCACAGGAAACTGGTTCTGGTTGGTGGCATGGATAGTCATCAGCGTCTTCAGCATTTTCATGACCATGTTTTACTCTACACTTATTGTTCCGCTATTTAACAAACAAACTCCACTGGAAAAAGGGGAACTTCGTAGCGCCATCGAAGATTTTGCTGTAAAAACAGGTTTCAGGTTAGACAATATATTTGTAATTGACGGTTCGAAACGATCCAAAAAATCCAACGCCTATTTCAGCGGACTGGGTTCCAAGAAAAGAATTGTTTTATACGATACCCTCATCAAACAACACACTACCGACGAACTGGTGGCTGTTCTGGCTCACGAAATAGGACATTACAAACTGAAGCATACACGCACGGGAGTTATCCTCTCCATTCTTCAGACAGGACTTACACTTTATATTTTGTCGTGGTTTATCGGGAATCCTTTATTATCGCAGGCATTGGGTGCCGAACAAGGCAGTTTCCACATGGGAATACTTGCCTTCGGCATATTATATACGCCGCTTTCGCTGATATTGGAATTAGGAATGAATATTATTTCGCGCAAGCACGAATTTCAGGCCGATAGTTTTGCAGGAACAAAATATAATGCCCGGAGTTTGCAATCGGCGCTAAAGAAATTGTCGGTTGACAACCTGAGCAACCTGCGCCCGCATCCAGCGTATGTGTTTTTCTATTACTCACATCCGCCATTACTGGAACGACTTAAAAATCTTGAATCCATAAAAAAATGAAGATTAGCATAGAGAAAATTTTAGATGCGCTACTGAAAGTTCATCATTTTATTAAAAAACTCAGGATACGACAACGGATAAAACACTTTTTTTTAATTCCCAAAGGTACTCCGCTTTATAAGCGGATACTCTTGCGAATAGTACATGTGATCATCATCATTTTTATCGGGCTTGGAATGGTAGATAGTAATATCTTATGGCTATTCGGCCGCTCACCAAGCATACGCTCGATCAACGATCCTGATCAAAAAATCACTTCCGAGCTTTATTCGGCCGACGGAAAACTCATCGGCAAGTACTTTGACGAAAACCGTTCGCCCTTGAAATATGAAGAAATTCCCGAAAATATTATCAAATCGCTGATTGCTACGGAAGATACCCGGTTTTATCAGCATCATGGTGTTGACTTTAAAGCTACCATGTCTATTTTCTGGTATATGCTTCACGGCGAAAAACGCGGTGGAAGCACGATCACCCAGCAATTGGTAAAAAATTTATTTAAAACCCGCGGCCAATATTCGCGCGGGCTATTGGGACATATTCCCGGCATACGAACCGTAGTCGCTAAAACCAAGGAATGGATTGCCGCCATAAAAATTGAACTCTTTTATTCCAAATCGGAAATTCTAACCATGTATTTTAATACCAACGATTTCGGGAGCAATGCTTATGGCCTGAAAACGGCCGCCAAAACTTTTTTTAATAAAAAAGCTTCACAATTGAAATGGGAAGAATCTGCAGTATTGGTCGGTTTATTAAAAGCACCAACGTATTACAGCCCTATTTCTCATGCTGCGCGTTCGCGGGAAAGACGCAACATTGTGCTGAATCAGCTTGTAAAATATGGGATGCTTGAACAATCGCAATGCGATTCACTGAGCAATTTACCGTTAAAATTACATTACAGCGTGGAAAATAATTACGATGGTGAAGCTTCCTATTTCCGCGAAGCCGTTTATAATTATCTAAAACCATGGCTTAAAGAAAACAACCTTGATTTATATGCCGACGGTTTAAAAATTTATTCCACCCTCGATTCCCACATGCAGGCTTATGCCGAAGAAGCAACTTCCGAACACATGAAAGCCCTGCAGAAACGTTTCAATCAGCACTGGCAGGGACAAAACCCCTGGGTTGACGCGAATAATAAAGAACTTCCCGACTACATCAACAACGTCGCCAAGCGGACAGAAATGTATGATTTTCTGGAAAAAAAATATAAAAAATATCCCGATTCGGTGGACTATTATATGAATCTTCCGCACCGGATGACCGTTTTTACCTGGGATGGCGAAAAAGATACAACCCTGAGTTCCATCGATTCGATAAAATATTACAATCACTTTCTTCATGCCGGATTTATTGCTATGGAACAAAATACCGGGTTTGTGAAAAGCTGGGTGGGCGATATTGATTACAAATATTTTAAATTCGACAACGTAAAGCAATCCAAACGGCAGCCGGGATCCACTTTTAAAGCCTTTGTTTATTCGGCAGCCATGGAAAACGGCATGGGTCCCTGCGATATGATGACTGATATCCCGGTTTCGTACGAATATGTTGAAAAAGGACAGAACAAAGTATGGACACCTCACAATGCCGACGGTTCTTTTTCGGGAAGAAGCGTTACACTGAAATATGCTTTTGCCAAATCCATTAATTCCATAGCCGTGCAGGTTACAAAAAAATTAGGTTGGAAAAAGGTAATCGAATACGCTCATAAAATGGGAATAAAAACCGAACTGGAAGATGTTCCTTCGGTATGTCTTGGTTCGAGCGATGTTTCGCTGTATGAACTGGTGGATGCCTATTGTCCAACAGTAAATGACGGATATGCTCTTGATCCGGTTTTGGTAACCAAAATCGTAGACAAAGACGGAAAAGTAATTTATGAATACAAGCCGGAAAAGAAACGCGTACTAAGCGAGGAATCGGCATTCCTGATGAATCAGATGATGCAGGGCGGATTGCATGAACCCGGAGGCACCACTCAGGCGTTGTTTGAATACGATTTATTCCGTTACGATACCGATTTCGGAGGAAAAACCGGAACTTCATCCAATCACAGCGACGGCTGGTTCGTAGGCGTTACCCCTACCCTTATTGCCGGAGCCTGGGTGGGCGGCGAAAGCCGAAGTGTACACTTCCGAACCGCCGAATTAGGCGAAGGTTGCCATACCGCCTTGCCTATCTACGGGCTTTTTATGGAAAAAGTACTTGCCGATAAACGCTTCGCATATCTAAAGGGACATTTTCCGAAACCTACGGTTAAAATTAACAAATCCTATACCTGTCATACGTTTATTCCTAAAGCCGACACCTTGCCAGCCGATTCTCTCGGCGACGCCGTACCGGAAGACTTTTAAACTGAACTTTTTTTATGTAATACTGTTTTAGAATCAAATAATTTTATAAACCTTTAATCATTTATTGATGAAAATCAACAAAAACACTGTAGTTTCATTGACTTACCAACTGAGACTCGACAATGCCCAGGGTGAAATCGTAGAAACTGTTACCAGCGAAAATCCCTTTACCATGCTTTTTGGTTCAGGAAATCTTCTGGAAGCTTTTGAAAACAACCTTCACGGAAAAGATGCAGGAGATCATTTTGAATTTTCTTTATCATGCAACGAAGCTTATGGCGAAACCCTTGAAGAAGCTATAACCGACTTACCCATTGAAATATTTATGGTCGACGGTAAAATCGACGATCAAATGTTGACCGTTGGCAATTTTATTCCCATGCAGGACCAAACCGGTAATACCTTACACGGACGTGTGGTAAAACGTGGTCTGGATAAAGTTACCATGGATTTTAACCATCCGATGGCTGGTAAAAATTTACATTTTGAAGGGGATATTCTTTCCGTTCGCGAAGGTACTGCCGAAGAACTTACCCATGGACATGTACATGGCGAAGGCGGTCATCATCACGAATAATAAAACTTACGGCAGTTAATTATAAACATGCCATTGATTAAATCGTAAAGAGTCCTGCAATTTTTTTTGCAGGACTCTTTTGTTTTATTCACACCCAATTAAGATTTGCCGAAAAAACCACGAAGTGGTTAACTATAAATAGCCCCGAATGCAATTCGGGAGTAAAAAACGTTTTGCAAACAAAGAACCCCGATAGGGGTTTAAGTAATAAAAACTATAAATTGTCGTATAATTAAATTTGAAAACCTTAAAAACAGAACACAGATTATATCAATCTGCATAATCCACTCAATCCATTCAATCCGCACAATTCGTGTTTATCTGTTTTTTTCCGTGAAATCCGCGTCCTAATCTTTTATCCGCGTAATCAGTGTCCCATTCTTTGCTGATATACGACTTTTTATTTATCCAATTACTTACATAGAAAAACTCCGTGGTTCTCCGTGAATTCTCTGTGGTTCTCTGTGCAATTTAATTTATAACACTAAGCTACACAGAGGGAGCACAGAGTGACACAGAGAGTTTTCAACCTCTGATTTGCATGATTACGTAATAGAAACTAAATATTATTGTATAATCGAATTTGAACGACTCAAGATTAGTTTTTCAGCAAACCCCAATTATAACCTAACAAACATTTTTTCTTTTTCCCTGCGGACTTTCGGCAGATTTACCAGATAATCGTTAGCAACATCGCGATAGCCCAAAGGCATGATAAGAACGCTGCGCAAGCCTTTTTCAGGAAGTTTAAGCAAAACATCAAGCGCTTTGGAGTCGAAACCCTCCATCGGAGTAGCATCCACCTGCTCTGTGGCAGCGGCTATCAAAGCCGTACCTAAACCAATGTATGCCTGACGTGCATTCCAGTTAAAATTATCTTCGGCAGAAGAATTTTTAGCCTTATTTTTCAGATACATTTCCCAATCCTTCATTTTGGCGGGTAACGAACCTCTGACTTCCTGTATACGGTTCAAAAAATCGTCTATCCGTTGTTCCGTAAGGTTATCCCATGCTGCAAATACGAGCAAATGCGAACATTCGGTAATCTGAGGCTGGTCGTTGGCAATGGGCTTTATCTGTTTGCGAAGGTTTTCGTCTTCAATCACAAATACAGTGTACGGCTGAAGTCCGATAGATGAAGCCGACAGATTGATTGCGTCTAGTATTCTTTCAACTTTTTCATTGGGAACTTTTGTCCCGTTCATATGCTTGGTGGCATAACGCCAATTTAAATATTTTATCAGATCCATTTTATCAAAATTTGTCTTATTATTATTTATATAGAATAGAAACACAGCAACAGATACTAATGTTCATCGAAAATCATCATTTGTAAGCATATTACCCGATAAATTTTCAGATTATCCCATACGGAACTCAGGTTAATTTATAAATAATCTTCTACCCATATTTTATCCCTACGAGGTAGTCCCGAGTACTCGGGACCCAATATCGGTAAAATAAAGCAGCCATCCATTCAATCCATTTTATCCTTTTATCTGCGTAATCCGCGTAATCCGCGTCTTAATCTTTTATCCGTGTCCTATCATTTTATCCGTTTTATCCGCGTAATCAGCGTCTTATTTTTTTCAGAACATTAATATTTCCCGTGAACAATGGTTATATTTTTTTCAATACGCCAATTGTTTGCGTGAACAATGGTCATATTTTTTTCAATATGCCAATTGTTTGCGTGAACAATGGTCATATTTTTTTCAATATGCCAATTGTTTGCGTGAACAATGGTCATATTTTTTTCAATATGCCAATTGTTTGCGTGAATAATGGTCATATTTTTTTCAATACGCCAATTGTTTGCGTGAACAATGGTTATATTTTTTTCAATACGTCAATTGTTTGCGTGAACAATGGTCATATTTTTTTCAATACGTCAATTGTTTGCGTGAACAATGGTCATATTTTTTTCAATACGTCAATTGTTTGCGTGAACAATGGTCATATTTTTTTCAATATGCCAATTGTTTGCGTGAACAATGGTCATATTTTTTTCAATACGCCAATTGTTTGTGTGAACAATGGTTATATTTTTTTTGATATGCCCATTGTTTATAAAATATATGATCATCTGATCTTAAATCAGCCCTGTTTTAATTCCAACTTCTCCGAATAATTTTCAAACATATCCAATCTTTTAAGTAATAAAAACTATAAATTGTTGTATAATTAAATTTGAAAACCTTAAAAATAGAACACGGATTTTTGCTGAAAATAGCGGATTAAAAACGGATTTTAATTCCGACAAGCCGGAATGATTTTTAGACATATCCGTTCTTATTATTCATGCTTGCATGAATAAATTCAGCGTTAAATCTGTTTGTATTATAATCAGTGTTTATCTGTTTTTTTCCGCGGAATCCGCGTCCTATTTTTTTTTGATATATGACATTCTTCTTGTCCAATTACTTATTCACCCCTGTATAAATAAAATCAATATTTATTATTCGTATTATCCATTGATTCAATCCGAACTATTCAATCCATTCAATCTGGATAATCCATACATTTTACTTTACATTTTGATAATGTAGCATTTATCCTATTATTTGTTTAATTTAAAACAGGCCAGGTAATACTAAAATATTAAAAATAAAAATAAATTTTAATTTTTTTAAAAAAATTTAACTTTTTTTAAAAAATTGATTATATCTTTGCTTTATAAAAAAACAATCTATTATTAATTAAATACCCAAAAAATATGTCTAGCATTATTAAACGCCCGAAATCGGATGCCGAACGCAATAGTGTATTAAAAGGCACATCCGAACTTATCTTTACATCCGAAAATGAAGTAAACCCGGAAGCAGCAAAAATTTTTCAGCCTGAAACCATTGATCATCTCAAAGTTTATGCTGTATTTTTTTTCGTCCTGTATCAAAGCCACATTTCCGCCAAAAATGAGCAAAGTGAAATTATTAAACAAAAAGTTCCGGTTAAAAAAGCTGTTCAAAAAATCATTTCCCATTTTATCCAAAGCTTTAATAATGGGATAGAAAGAGGTTCGTATAAAATTTCGGAACGTAGCCTGTACGGAATAGATGTAAATAATAATGAAATACCTAAACTTACCTCCGAAAATGATATTATTCTCTGGTGCGATAACATTATTAACGGCGAACAGGCACGAATAGCCAAAGGAGGTACGGCTATGACCAATCCCTCGGCAGCCGATGTAAAAGCAATGGAAGATAGTTTCAAGCTCACCCTTAAAGAACAAAGAGACAAGAAACTTGAATTTAATGAAAAACAAGTAAAAATGCAAAAGGAACGTGAAGTTGCCGATGCATTGATTAAAGATTTGTGGGATCAGATAGAATATTATTTCCGTAAGAGCGAGCCGGCAACACGCCGTTTGCAATGCCGTAGCTGGGGAGTACGCTATAAAAGACTGCCCGGTGATAACAATTTATTTACAGGCACAGTAGCTCCTGCCGCAGTTGCCAATATATTAAGTAATGGTTTTAACGATAAAAGTATTTTTACGCTTACCAATACCGGTGATGCTATATTACAGTTCTATATTGCCCCTACAGCTACTGCTGCTGCTCCGGCAAATGCCTATTCCCTGTCGCCCGGAGCCACTGCCGATATTGCAGCTAACCGTTTAGGCCCCGCAGGCAATACTTTTCTGAATGTATTTAATGCAGATACCATAAAAGAAGGAGAATTTGAAGTAGAAGTTGATTAATTGTTGATTGTTGATTGTTGATTGTCGATTGTCGATTGAAATAAAACATTACTGAAACGGATAGAACGGATAAGAGCGGATTATAAATGATCTGAATATTTAAAAATTAGTATATCTGTACATTTGCCAATTAATGGGAGTTATTTGGTCAAATATTATGAAAATAATAAATGAGCTGATGTGATTTGCATTTTAACTAAAGCGGAAATAAATGCAATTGCGGTTATACAAATGTTATGGCACATTTTGATAAAACCAACCTAAAACTAATATAGTATGAAGTATTTTTTTTTATTTTTTCTATTTCTTCCTATGTCGATTTTTTCTATGAATGGAAAGGACACTACTGGATATATTAATAAATCTGAAATTACCCGATTAGAAAATGAAATAACACTGACAAAGAAGGAACTTGTTGAAGTAAGTTCTAAACTAGAAGCCCAAGCAAATTTGAACGAAAGAGTAATAAATAGCATATCAACTCAACTTGATGCAGCTTCATATAACATTACAATTTTTGGTGTTCTGTTTGCAATAGCTGCGATTTTGCTTGGAATATATGTTACTAGAATTGAAAATAAGGTAGTACGTATAAAAGAGGAGAATACTAAATTATTAAGTGAAACTATAAAAAACAAAGAGGAAGTTGTTGCAATTAATAATCTAATTCAAAATGATATATTGGGATTGTTTTTAAAAATAAAAAGGGAAGAAACTAACCACATTCTGAATAGACTTTTAACTGTCCCCAAAGATATTTCAAATTTAATTGACCAGCTGTTATCTAGAGAATTAGAAAAGGAGGATTTTGAAATATTAAAGAAGGCTTATATCACATTGTTGAAATTACCAGAAAAACAAAGAGGACAATGTGGATTAGGTGTTACTTATGAAGGAAATTATAAATTATTGTTTTTTCAACATTTTCTTGACTTATCTATTAAAGATGATATAATTGGAAAAGAAATAGTTGAATACATTCCACACGGCATTGCTTGTGCTTTCGAAAATGATATAATAAAATCAACTAACGATTTTATGAAAGTTCTAATTGAATCAGGTTATAAAACAAAGGTAAAAGAAATCAATAACTATATAAAAGGACTTTCCACGTCTAACTTCAAAGATTCAGAGCAAATTTACCAAATCATCTTTGATAAACTGAAAAATAGAGAATGGCAGTTTGATTTATTTAACTTAATATCAGAAGACAAAGAATACAGAATTGGAAAGTCTAATTATGGTAAATTATTGATTTCATCATATTCCAATACAGAATTAAATGATATTGAAAAATCTGTGATTGATAAAACTAATGCAATAATAGCTGAATTAAAGAAAGAAGAAGAAGCGCAAAAGTTATTAGAACAAAAAAGAGTTGAAACTGAGGAGGCAAAGAAAAATCAACAAGCGCAAATCGCAGCGAATAAGAAAAGTAAATAAAACGTGCCATAACACGCGGTCATAAAACATAGCGGTTTCAGTGCAACTTGCAAGTTCAGCTCCCGCAGGCAAAGGCTGTAACGGGGGATAGGTTCGCAGCCACGCAATCCGCTACATTTTATACCGCCAAACGTTAGCGTTCATGCTAAAAAAAGGCTGTGACAACTTGACTTTGAAACGAAAAACAGAAATGAAATATCCATAAGGGCTACGCTCATACCAACCGAGAATGATATTTTATGGATATTCCATGTGACCAATAAATTAAAAAATTAATAGCACATGAAAAAAATTTTATTAATTCCTTTTTTGTTTTCATTTTATTTTGCTTATGCAGGAACAGGCGGCGCAAACGATGCAATTCTTTTCTACCTTGTAATTATTGCAGTAATGTCATTTATTCTTGTAGTTCTTTATTCAATTAGCTTTATCAGAAAAATTATGAAAGAGCGCAAGGAAAAGAAAATAACCCATCTTGCTGATAAAGATAATGACGAAACTATTAGTTAAAGAGTTTTTATGGAAACGCCGATCTATTGAATTATAAAACAATATGATTATAACAAGAAATTATACCAGAAAATAAAAAATATATATTTTCTACCGAGTATAAAAGCAAAAAGTCGTAGATTTAACGGACATTCACGGATAATACAGTAAAAATGTCCACCGGATATTTTAACAGCATTTCATTAAGATGCAAAGCAATTTCCCGATATTAAATCTGAGAGGTTCTCAAAAACTGCTCAGGTTTTAATCTTTCAAAAACAATCATAAAAAAAAGAATGCATATGCTAAGGCATCCTTTTGCAACTCACCGTTTGGAAAAGGATGTTCGTTTACGTTATATACAAAGGATAATAGGCATGAGAGCCGCAAAACTACAAAAACTTACATACCTATTACAATCAAAAGATTTGATCAGATAAAAAGTCTGTTGGATAATTTGGATATTTAAAAATTATTACTTTTGTATATTAAAAATAAAAAAGAAGAATAACCAATTACGGAATAACTGCCATAATGGGGTTAGCGGTAATTAAAAAAGACATCCCTGCAATTTGATAAAGCATGAAGAAAACAAATTATTTCTATATTGATGAAGCCGGTAGTCTTGGTAATGACTCTAAGATTTTTATTCATGGTTGTATAAAAACAGATAATTCTATAATTATTGAGAAAGCATTATTGGAACTAAGAAAAACGCTAATAGAGGATTTGTATTTCGAAGGTTTTATTGAGAGAATTAAGAGAGAAGGATTTCATGCGGTAGATAATCATCCTGACATCAAAACTCAATTTTATAGATTATTACCATTTCTGGACTATAGAGCTTATTTTGTAATTTTAGATAAAACAACACCCTTTTATAGTCAACTAAAACAACAGAAAAAAGATTATGAGATATTTGAATGTACTTTGTCTAAATTATTGAAAGATAGAATTGTTAAAAATAAAACTGATAAGAATATTTTCTATTTTGAGAGAATTGATATAGAAAAGAAAGCATTAAGTCTAATTCTAAAAGATTTTTTTAGTTCTTTGGATTCTTCATACGATTATGAATACCATATTGTTGGCAAGGAAGAAGAAAATTTAGCTGTAGTTGATTATCTTAATTATATATTTTTTCAAATACTTGAAGATTTGAAAAATAAAAAAGCCAAAAAGAATCCTGAGTTTGATAGGATGATGCTAAATTTTAATTTAGTAAATTCGAAAATTGGGGTAATTAACATAGTTCATAGTGACACTTTTTTGAGTAGAAAAAACAAATTAGGAAAACGAATTGAATATGATAATTTAATTAAAGAATTTGGTGGGTAGTTAGAGTAAAATTTTCGAATATGATTTCGTATTCGGTTTCGGAATAAATTACAATCTAGCTTACTCTAACTCCCACCTTTTATTTTATGGTCTATACAGAAATAAATACAATAAAACAATTAGCAGATTTTCTTAAATGCAAATCTGAATTTATAGAGTCCATCATAAATAATGGATATTCTATTTTCGAACTTGGCATAAATGATGTATCTGAAATTGAGAAAAATGTCCAAAAAGGTATTGTTGTTTTAGAAAAGTTCAAAATACAGAAAAAGAACAAATCGTTAGGATATAGAGTAATTCATAAACCATTAACACATAATTTATCTAATACATTAAAAATTCTTAATAATTGTTTGTCTTCCATCTATTCTCCAATTGAGAATGTTCATGGTTTTGTAAAGGGGAAAAATATAAAAACAAATGCAACAATGCATTTGGCTAAAAAACATATTTATTCATTTGATATTAAAGATTTTTTTGATTCAATAAGTGTTCAAATGATTGAAAAATCTCTTATAGAGATAGGTTTTCAGGAAAATGCAGCACATTTGATTTCATTAATTGTTACTGTAAATGGTTTTTTAGTACAAGGGTTTAACACAAGTCCAACTATTGCCAATATTGTTGCAAAGGACTTAGATAATAGATTTAAAGAAAGGTGCGGGGATTTGATTGTATATTCAAGATATGCTGATGATATATATTTTTCCTCAAATGATTCATTACCTGAAACAGATTTTTTTAATGAGATTGTTGAGAGTTTTGGTTTTGTATTAAATAAGACTAAAACGCAATATATGAAAAGAGGTCAAAAACAATATGTTACTGGACTTACAGTTTTTGATTCAAATTATCCAAGAATAACAAAAAAGATAAAACGAAATCTGCGCTTGGAGATATTTTATATTAAAAAATATGGATACGAAGAGCATGTTATGAAAAGATTAGGGTATAAAAGATATCAAATGAAAGACCCTATAATTATGAGCAAGGTTTATCATGAGAAAGAACTTACTAAACTCAGATTATGGGGCTGGATTCATTTTGTTCAATCAATAGAACCTCAATTAGGAGATAAATATGAAAAAATAATGAAATAAAAAAAAATAACTACCGCTAATCGAGGTACTGTCTTAAAAAACAAAAAAATTTTTATTTATTTTTTGCATCAGCAGAAAGAGAGCTTCGGGCGATTCTTTGCACGGAAGTTTATCTTGTTTTCAAAAACCGCTCAGGTTTTAATTCCCAAAACAAACATAAAAAAACATAATGTACACGCTAAGGCATCCTTTTGCAACTCACCGTTTGGAAAAGAGTGTTCGGTTACGTTATTTACAAAGGATAAGGAGCTTAAGAGCAGCAAAGCCACAAAAAATCACACACCTATTACAACAAAAGGATTTGATCAGATAAAAAGTCTGTCGGATGATTTGGATATTTAAAATATTTTTATATTTGCGAACAAAAAAAATAATAAAAATTACGATCATATAACTGCCATAATGGTGGTTATATAATCGTTAGGTGTTAATATAAAAATAAAAAAACAATTTATATGAATAGCTCAGTGAAATCCAAAGGCAGATTATACATGTTAAATTTAATAAAATCTATAATAGCAATTCTTCTCATTATCGTGGTTTTGATTTTTATTGATAGTTGTAAAAAACATACAGATAGTCAAACAACTTCAGTTATTCATAATTTCACTGGAATTGTTGAAATGGATGAAACAGGAATGCCGATAGGAAGTTGGGGCGTCGAAGATGGAGATTGGAAAACAGACAGTTGTTGGTCAGAAGAAGAGTATCATTTATTAAATTTCCCGGATACAGTTAGTCTGGACAATACATTTATAGAAGACACAATAGGATGGAACGCTGGCATAGGAATTCACGAACAACCCAAAAATATGGTAATAGCATATCCAAATCCTGTGAGTAACAGACTAACGATATGTTATAGCGGATTTGGCTTACTAAAGTTTAAAGTCGCAATTGTTGACAAATACTTTAATACAGTATTTACTTATGCATCCAAAAATGATACTCCCATCCAACTGGATATTTCTGATCCAACTATATTCCAAGATGGTTCAATTTATAGAATGTACTACGCTCTTTCGGTAAAAGACAGCGTGAATTTTTATAAAGGGCATGGCGATATTTTGATTTGTAGAGAAAGTGCACAAGAATGCAAGAAATTTGTCCCCTAATTAGATACAAAATTGAATTAGACGTTTTTTTAAATTATAATAACATCTAATTAAATTCTAAGATCAAACCATTTTTTTATTTTTGATCATAAACCTGAGAGGTTTTCAAAAACCGCTCAGGTTTTAATCCCCAAAAGCAAACATAAAAAAATACAATGCACATGCTAAGGCATCCTTTTGCAACTCACCGTTTGGAAAAGAGTGTTTGGTTATGTTATATACAAAGGATAAAGAGCATGAGAGCAGCAAAACCACAAAAAGTTACACACTTATTACAATCAAAGGATTTGATAAAATAAAAAATCTATTGGATAATTTGGATATTTAAAAATTAATATATTTGTGCATTAATTTTAATAACTAAATACGGAATAAACGCAATTGCGATCATACAATCGTTGGCAACAACCATAAAAAGACAACGACACGACAAACATTTCGCTGCAACTTGACAAGACAAAGACAGACTGGAAATAAAATATCCCGACACTCAGCCGACCCAAAAGTTTAAATTTATACCCTACCCTACTGCACTTTTTCGCCAAAGGCGTTTAGACTATCACACATTGCAAGACCGTTGCAAGGCAAAAATGTGTATAAAATATTAGATTAGTGTTATTTATAACAATAAATTTGTTATATTTGTAGCATGAAAAATGAGAAACACATAGGCTTTGCTGATTTAGCAGCAGAAA
>Ga0183100_1000131_pt1 | contig 96477 bp, 74 predicted proteins | sample Biomet2_FD_127789 | JGI IMG/M metagenome (GOLD analysis project Ga0183100, IMG submission 127789) | Microbial communities from bioreactor (seeded with anoxic lake sediment) at LBNL, California, USA - Biofuel metagenome 2 | ecosystem: Engineered > Bioreactor > Anaerobic > Unclassified ... | reverse complement strand
TGATGCCATTGAACATTTCTGAAAAATTCTCTGATGTTTTTCCCTCTTCAAAAAGATAAAGAAGAAAAGCACGAAGTTGAACTAATATGTAAGGCTTTGCATTCTTAGTCGATGCTACATAAGCTAAAATATCAGATTTTTTCAATTCTGTTAGTTTAACTTGTCTAAGTTTCATTGCAGAAGAGAATGCACTCAAGCTACGCTTATAGGTTGTCAAGGTTCCGGGTGTAACCCGAATCGTTATATCCAAATACAGAATAAACGATGTTGCTGCTTCACCAATATCGCCATACATAGAGTATTCGGCATAAGTTAGTTTCGCTTTATAGGGCTTGTTCTCAAGTAATAAATTCAAAAGGAATAAGGCTCTGAGATTTCTGCTACGACAATATTTTGTTAGATACTGTTCGTGCTCACAAGCTCTAAACCGGTTACCGACATCTTTGGTGTAAACATCAATACTACGTTCCTCCATAAAGGAATAGAGATGTCTGATTCCACAGATGAGATGAGTTACCGTTCCGCCCATTAATTGGAAGGCCTTGAATCCATCTCTACATGTCTGAACCAAATCATTTCTGCGAATGACTAATTCTTTCATAAATGAATATCTTTTGATGTCAGCGGTATTGCTGACGCAACGAAGATATTTCTATTTTTATCAAAAGAATCAAATCAAAAGTAGATTTGTATATCAGAAGATTACAATATGGATTTACCCACTACTTTTGATAATAATATACTTTTGATAACGTCGGTTATGCAAAGCTTTTGATAACCGACGTTATTTTGAACAGGCTTTGGAAGATGATAAAGCCAGGGCAACTTATGCCTTGGAACAAATAGCACTGCTCTATGATGTCGAAAGACAGGCTGATGAGAAAGGCCTGTCTTATGAAGAACGTGCTGATCTGAGAAGCAGACTGGCTTATCCTGTTCTCGTGCTTTTTGAGAAATGGCTTTATCGGGAATATGATCAAGTACTTCCCAAAAGCAGAATAGGTAAGGCTATGAGCTATACTTATAAAATTTTCCCAAGGCTAACCAGATACCATCTTGATGGCAGATATCGAATAGATAATAATTTGGCTGAAAATGCGATCAGGCCCATTGCACTTGGAAGAAAGAACTTTTTGTTTTGTGGGAACCATGATGCTGCGGAACAAGCTGCTATCATATATTCCATGATGGGGTGCTGCAAAGCTTGTAACGTGGATCCAAGAATGTGGATGGAATATGTGTTTAACCACATACATGAATACGATAATGATTACAGCAAAGATCTTGCTGAACTTCTTCCGCACAACCTGAAAACCCTAATAGAAGAAAATATATAAATGAGGAATCTCTCTGAAAGTCTCCTAACTGTCTCCGACTGTTTTAGGAGTTTTTGAATATATCTTCGGAAAATAATGCAAATCTTTGAAGAATGTCAAAAGTTTATAGATATTCTTCAAAGATTTTGAAATACGCGGTTCACCGAATGCTTACTTTGAGGCTTACGCAGCAAAAAAGAGTGGAATGATATCTCATTTATTCAGTTGTTTCGCAATTGTTTCGCAAAGATATTTAATATTGATCGTATCTATCTTTAAAACAGTGTATTGTGATGTAAAGATATTCAGATTGTGGTTCTGAATGTCGTTTGTTTGACTCCGCGATGGGTGCAACCCGCTGCCGTTTTTATGGTCTCATGTCTTGGTCCGAGCTAAGTGATCAATTCCTATTTCGATGTTTCGTAAAAGAGTTTTAAAACTCTTTCTGTCACCTTATCTTATTGTATATGAGTGCTATATGCTGTGATGGCTCGTTTTCGGGACTCCAAAATGGCATTATCTCGCTCATTGTTAGCGTGTTATGAAACGTGAGCCGCCCGCTTCGCATGTCAACTGATTATTTCATCTGTCGGTATGTGCCGTGTGTGCACCCGTGTGGAAGCTCCCGGGCGTGGGAATATAGATGCTGCTGTTGCGCGGACCTTCTCGCGAGAGTAGAGGATATGGTCGTAGGTAATCACTCCTTTACTTACTGTCTGCGCATGGTAGTGGTCGGGCTCTTCTTCCTTTGAAAATGGGCTTTTGTACACATCATATTGAATCATGGTTATCGTATTTAAGGTATTTCTGTCGGTTCATTAAGGGGTTGTCGTTCCACCTAGGTGATTCGGTTAACTCACCCTTGTGGAACGATCAACTCACCTAGGTGATTCGGTCAACTCATATAGGTGGAACGACATCCTTCTAAGGACAAAGATATAAAATCTTTCTGATATGAACGAACTTTCATCCGTATGTCTCACAGACCTCAGGGGGGTACTTACAGATATTTGGAAAACCCCTTTATGGTGTTATATATTTGCCGAAAATTGATTAAATAAATTACGGTATGAAATTAAACAAGCAAAATGGCATTGCTGCCGATGGAGTAAAAGAGCCTTTTCTGAAAGGTATCATGGAACGTTTAAAAGTATTTTTGGCGGAGCACTACGACTTCCGTTACAACACCGTGGCGGAGACGTACGAATGTAGAAGGCATCAATCGAAACTTCATTTTGTTGAAGTAGACCGTCGCGTTCGCAACGATATTGTTTTATCGGCCTTGGAGGCTGGTGTGGACTGTATCGATCGGGATGTGATGCGTGTCATCGAATCTTCATTCACTCCCGCCTATAATCCCATACAGGAGTACATCAACGTCCTCCCGCCATGGGATGGCAGGGATCGGATTGAAGAACTGGCAGGGCGGATAAGCGACGACAAGTTGTGGACTATGGTATTTCGTCGGTGGCTATTGGGCATGGTGGCCCAATGGATGCAAAAGTGTACCAAATTCGGCAATAGTATGGTACCTGTGCTGATACATAGACGTCACGGAACGAAGAAATCGTCTTTCTGCCGTATGCTGCTTCCGCCTTCGCTTCGTTCTTACTTTATAGAAGAATTTGACACCGAATCCAAATCCGCTTCGAAAGTGATGGCGAAATTCGCCCTTGTCAACTTGGACGAGATTCGCAAGTATTCTTTGTCACAAATGGAGAGATTGAAAAGTTTGATTCAACTTCCTCAAATAAATTTGGCAAGGCCTTATCGTGGCGGTTATCAATACCTGGAGCGGATGGCTTCGTTTATCGGTACTTCCAACCATGCCGATATTCTTACCGATCCGACGGGGAGTCGCCGCTTTTTCCCGATCGAGCTGGAAGAACGTATCGGTAGATTCAGAATATCGTACAAACAATTGTATGCACAGCTCAAGACGGAACTGCGTAATGGAGCCCGCTATTGGTATACGCCTTACGAAGAAGCTTTAATTACGGAACGCAATAAACGCTTTTACCGTCGCCCGCACGAAGAAGGTCTTTTCTTCAGTCTGTTCCGTCTTCCCCATAAGGGTGAACGGGCAGAGGAACACAGCATTCATCTCTTGTATGAGAACATGCGCAAGGTCAGTCCGGCTACGATGCGCGACATTTCGATCAGTATGTTCGCCCGTCATTTGGCAATTATCGGCGTAAAAAGCAAACACAGTCATTCCGGTTCCGTATATTCGGTCATTCGGATATGATGGTTGTTCGGAAAAATAGTGACAACTGCGACACTCAACTTTCATAAATCACTGTGTGACAGCTTAATCACACACTTTTTGTGTCCCATTTCAGCTTCTGTAATATATAATATATTGATTGGTAGATGGTTAACGTGACAGATATGTCTGCGAAACTTGATTTTTATTGCGAACTCAACTATTCTTACTAACCTGAATAATTCATAGTCTACAAAAAAGGAAGATAGCATCTGGGGATATAATGTTGCTTCATTAATAGTTTTTACAATTGCAATAAAGAAAACTTTTCAACATCATGATTGCATATTTATAGATTCAATAAAGTTACCAAAGAAATTACACAACATTTCCGATGAGACTATATATGAATTCTGTGAATGGGATGATATCACCGTTGATGCTTGCCGTTTCGAGAGCTGGCATATATTCATCACGTTTCTCTATTGGAATGATTGTCCAAGAGTACTTTCCTGTCACCAACATTGCATTCATGATGAAGCGAGCGGTACGTCCGTTGCCGTCCATATATGGGTGGATGTACACAAAGAAGAAGTGTCCAAGAATGGAACGAACCAACACATTCTCTTCTTGTTTTAGTAGAGTGTAGAAGGTCTGCATTGCATCAATAATGGCATCCGGATTCAATGGAGTATGCTTTGAACCACGGATGTAAACTTGATGTTTGCGATATCCGACAAGATCGCTTGCCGGAATGATGGCGGCCTGTACGCATGGTTCAAACAACTCGAAATGCCAGTTCTGCAGTTGATCTGCAACGATGTCACCGGCTTTGCCCTTATTTTGCAGAATGCTTTTTACACTTTCGCGGACACTTTGGAATGCCTGATAATATCCACGAGCGGCCAGTGCATTACGTGAATCACTGTCCTGCTTCATGTCTTTAGGGTCCCATTTTCCACTACGAACTCTCTCAATAAGTTCATCGGTTACACGATAGCCTTCAATAGACAATGAATGATAGGAGTCCTTCACATAGTTGGCATCCATGTTTGCCAAGACTTTTTCTATATCTACATTGATGGTTGATGGCGGAGTTAGTCCAATGATCTGCTTGCGCATTTTCTCCCACATCAGTTGGATTCTTATAGAATAAGGTGAACCCTGAAGAATGCCTGAAGCAAAATCTTTGCCTTCTTTGAATGGGTTCTCCGGGCGAAGGTCATAGCCAAGTCGCTTCATCATTTGCATGATTTTGTCAGCCTGATCCGTTCTGCCGATGGCATTCAAAGCTCCGACGATACGTGCAGCTCTGGTGGAATTGCCTTGGTCGCCGGCTAAAGCGATAATTTCAGAAGCATCACGAAGAGATTCCAGGCAAGTCTGTGCCTCTATGCGATTGGTGATAAAATATTGCGGCGAACAGTACAGCAATGCCTCAGCCATGGAATAGATATTTAATCCAAATTGCGGTTCCTTTACTATCTGGCGTGGTAGTGTGGCTGTTACGTCTAAAAGCGTGTCGCCATATTTTAACTGAATGATATTGTTGCCGGCTTTGCTTGCACGAATGACGACCTGTTTCGGCACTACGTAATAACCACTATAGAAAGCTAGCGATTGATCTGCAGAAAGACTCCAGTCATTGCCGAAGCGATTATTTGCATAGGCGGCGATGAAATGCCAATAAGAGGTGTACCAAACTGTGGTATCACCTTCATTGCCGGGAAGTGATGACATATACCAGCCCTTGATGATCGGCTGTAGATAGCCGCTTCCAAGAAGCCTGTTTGTATGTGTCGTTCCGAGTTTATCCTTACCATGAATCACTGAATAGTCATTCTTCTCCTGATATTTCTTCAACACTCGAAGAGATTCAGCTAATCGTTCATTTACCGTTGCCATATTTTCTATTTAGTATTCACGCATGTATTACTATTAGTATATTTCGTTGATTTAACGTTAGTGTTTACGACCGTGCTATTATTAGTATTTGCATACAAAAGTAATATTTTATTTGTACTCAGTCAAACATATAAGAGAAAATTTAGATGATTATTGCCAAGTCTTTTGATTTTGTCGTAAACTCTTTGTGTCTTTGCGACAAAATTCGATATTTATGGAAATTAAACACATTGAAAATAAGGTGATTGATAATATTAGAAAGAGCCAATGGTGTGATTGTGGTGAATTGGACTGAATGAATTAACTTTTGGCAAGACACGTCCAACAAGGAGCGAAACTCAAGTAGAGATGGCAGGAAAAGATGAATCTACGAAAATTTTACCAAACAGTAATAGATTGTATAGTATCAATTATAAATTGATTACACAACATATTCCTGCCGCTTTCATGTTATAATAGGGGAGAGCAACCACATTTTTCAAACATTTGCCTTTAAATAGCTTGTTTTTAATTGTTGGATAAAGCCAGTACCCTAATTTAGTGCTTAATATACCAAAGCCGGCTCCGGCGATAACATCTGTGAGCCAATGTTTGTTGTTGTACATTCTGAAGAATCCCGTACCGGCAGCTACCGCATATCCTGTGATACCAATCCAGGGCGAAACGTCTTTGTATTCTCTCCATAGAAATTCTGCTCCCATAAAAGCTGTGGCTGTGTGTCCTGAAGGAAAAGATTGGTTGTTTGATCTATCGGGGCGTTCTTCCTTTATGCTCCTTTTTAAAGATTCTACCGTAATGCTCATTATGAGATAGGAGGTCGCTAAAATGATGGTGCGATCTTCAAAATTATGGCAGCCTTTTAGCCCGGCGATATTTAGACCATAGACGGCAGCTATCGGAGCATATTGGGAAAAATCATCAATTGAAATTTTCTTGTCGATGTTTTCTCTTAACTCATCTTTTATCTGATAATTTTTTGATTCAAGCCAATCACTATACACCCCAATTACCCCTATAGTAATCATCGTGGCAGGTAGTACCAATTGTTTAACTTTAAATTTGTAGTCGTTTGAATAATTAGACTTGGACGTCGAGTCTTTGTTTTGTTGTATACTATCTTTAGTATATGTGTTTGTGTCTTTGCGCAAAATCTCTGTATCCTGAGGTAATGCATGTAGGGTTGTGAATAGAATAATGGCGCAAATTGTAGCTAACAATCTGCGGCTATTTCTCATACCTAATCTGATCATTCTATTTTTTTGTTATTTAGGGAGCGAAAGTAATGATTATTTTGGTCTTATGTGTTTTATTGAATCTATATTATTTTTCTTTTGCCTTTTCTGCATATAGAACAGCCTTTTTAAGTTAATTCATTAGTCATTAATAGATTAGTTGATGAGTTCCGGCACAAAGTTCACTCTTTTTAACTCCGACTTCTACCGTTGCACTTGTGTTGGTTGGAATGGTTATGTTTAGGATAACTTTAGTGCCGGATCGTCTCCATTCAGATTTAATCAGCCCATTTACTGAATGATATTCTGCTTTTACCCAATCTAGTCCTTTCACAAAATGCGGGCTTATCAATATATGTTTGAATCCCGGATTTTGTTCGTCATAGTTAATTCCTGCCAAAACATGATACATCCATGCATTGATATCTCCCAGGAATACGTGATTGAGAGATGCATCTTTGAATGTGGGAGAAAGCTTCCACGTTTCCGGAAGTGCAGTAAGTCCTCTCTTGATCCAATTACCCCATGACGGAGAATCTTCTTTGGTGGCAAGTTTGTAAGCTTGATCTGCATGTCCGTATTTTGATAACATTCTTAGTACCGTCTTGCTTCCCAGCATTCCGAAATCAAGAGAATTATTATTTTTCTCAACCATTTCACTTAACTTCTCCGCTACTTTTTGCTCATATTCTTTCGGCACTATTCCTAAGTACAGGGCGACTCCTTGAGCTGCCTGCGAACCATTTGAATAGAGGCTCGTTTTCGGATCGAAATAGATACGGTTTATCAGCGATTTCAACTTCTCGGCCTTTCGGGCATAGTTTGTACCGTCTTTTCCCAAAAGCTTTGCAAATTGTGCCATATACATGTTGTCCATATAATAATAGCACGTTGTAGTATAATCGGTTGGAGTTTGTGTCTTATAAAAGACCCAATCGCCTATGCCGTAAGTTACTGTTCCGTTTCGGTCTTCACGTGAGCCCAGATATGCGAGATACTTTTGACATGCCGGCCATATTTTTTGGATCCCGCCGATATCTCCGTAATACCGATATAAATTCATCGGAACGATAAACATTGCGGCATCCCATACGGGACCTATCCAATCGTCATATCCCCAACCCGAACTGGGGATGATACCTGATATACGTCCTTGGGGAGTCTGGTTGTCGATCATATCGTTTATCCACTTTTCATAAAGGCTGATACCGTCGAAGTTCAATAATCCGGCATCCATACTGATGTGGGCATCTGCTGTCCATCCATTCTTCTCGCGTTGAGGGCAATCGGTGGGAATACTCATCAGATTGGATAAGTAAGATTGATTGACGGCTTTCCATATTTTATTAAGCAGCGTGTTGGAGCAACAAAAATTACCTGTCGGTGTTACTGCGGTGTGGAAGAATTCTGCTTTCAGGCTCTCTTTCGTTAACTTGACAGGATGGTCGGCATGTATTTCTACATACTGAAATCCATGATAGTTGAAATGGGGAATGAGAATATCATCTTTACCGTCCAATATATATGTATCTGTTTGGAAAGCCATATTCGGCTGCGGTTTGAAATAAATATCAATATTGCCGGTTTCCACTCGTCCATCAGCTTTTTGTATTTCGCCGTGTCGTAGTGTGATTTTAGTGCCTTTCTCTCCCTTTATAGCCAGGCGGCAAAATCCGGACATGTTCACGCCAAAATTATACACGAATAGGCTGTCGCCGAAAGAGACGAAATTTACAGGGTTGATTTCGCGATCTGTGCTAATCGGAGGCATACATTGTGATATTAATAGGGGAGATGGTGCTTTTACTTGTTTTGCATTTTTCCACGACGAATCGTCAAACCCCGGTTTGTCCCAACCCGCGATTTCTAAACGGGCATCATAAGTGTCTCCACCATATATGTTGTTTTGAAGATATGGTCCGGTATTTGTTTTCCACGAAGCGTCTGAACCAATTATTTGTTTTGTTCCGTCGGTATAGATTATATGCAGTTCGCATATCATTCTGGCTCGATTACGCCAACGTGCTTTCTCAAAATCCCATGGTCCTACGGGGGCTATTTCGTTATAGAAACCGTTTCCCAAGACAGCCGATAGAACATTTTCTCCCGATTTAATAAGAGAAGTTACATCCGACACATGATACAAATTTCGTTTATCGTAATGAGTATATCCTGGATTTAACAATGAATTCGATGTAAGTTTACCATTCAGCTTCATCACGCAATAGGCTGCTGCACTAACATATAAGCGAGCCTTATTAATCATGCCTTTATTTAATCTGAACGATTTGCGCAGCATTGGAGCCGGATCGTAGTCTTTGTCGTATTCGTCTGTGATCCATTGCCCATGCCAATCTCTCTGATTCATCATGGCTGTTTCAAAATAGCTTACGGGTGATATCACTTTTCGTTTTCCGCTTTTGTCCCATGCTGTAATTTGCCAATAGTATCTGGTGAAAGAGGTCAGCTTTATTTTTCCATTATATGGTGCAAAAGATCGATTTGAATTTATTATGCCGGAGGTCCAATAGAATCCATTTGCATGACTACTTTCATTTAATGCGTGCCTATCTGTAGCTATACATATCTTATATTTGTATTGCTCAAATGTATTGTTCGCAGAGTAATTCCAAACGAAACGCGGCATTGGAATGTCTATATTAATGGGATTGGTATTGTATTCGCATCGCATGCCAACGATCGAAGTATTGGGAGTGGTGAACGAACAGAAAAAGAACAGGCTTAATAATGTAAGTAAATGATGTAAATATTTCGCAATTGCTTTCATGATATATATAAGTTTTTTAATAATTTAAACCTTAAACGAATAGATTGGCATCTATATACTTAAACCTCATTAGACAACTCCGTGCGGAGTAAATATGATTGAATCTGAATGTCATACGTTTTTTTTGAAGCATACGCTAAGATATGATGGCAAATTGGTTGACTTTTTATTCAATCTCATCATTTCCAAGCATACATCGTAAGACGAAATGATTAGGAAATGAGAGAGGTCGTTGGCGGTCAATCCTTTCAGCGAGTCGAATTGATGCAATTCTATTTTCCCCGGATATTTTACCAAGAGTTCATTAATATGCTTGATATAGTCGCTGCTATCTATAAAATTTGTTGCTTGATAGATGTGAATGGATTGAACAGATTCCAACATTCTATTCGCAAACTCAAGAAGCTTACAATCTATTTGGCTGTTGATTATAATGGCTATATCCGATATCTTAGCTATTTCTCGTTTGCTAATGAAAACAATTACATTGCAGTCTACTCGCTGCAATACTTTTTGTACTTTTTCAGTCAACATTATTCCCGAAAACGCATACGATTTCCTTTGAATGTTTTTTAGTAAAGAAACTAGAAAACTCTTTTTCTTTCGAACGACGTTTTTAGCTTCTTCTTCTATTTGTTCGTAAGCCGAACCGACCAGCAAATAGTCTACATTCTCTTTTTTAGTTGTTGCTACAATTTCATCGATAATATCTTCCGTCAGTCTATAATATTTATTTAGATGTATCTTTTGTCTATTGGCCTCTGCTACTATCGGCTCAAAACTTTTTTGAGCATAATGCTCCGCACTTATCATATTTAGTTCTGTCCCTTGTGTGAAATGAGCAGCTATAATATCTTTCTTGTGAATGTTTTTTCCAAAGACCAATTGGCATATAGATAGAAGAGCCACCCCTGTATTAGGAAGCCCGAAACTTAGCATTATCTTTTGCTTTGATGCTTTTTTCTTTTCGTTTTGCTTAAACAAGAGAGAGAGTAAATGTAATGCCGGTGTTGTCATGAAAGTTGTAACGAGTGCCATGATAACCAATAGTGCAAAAATTGATTGTGGTAGTATACCCATTTCGTAGCCGATGTTGAGGGCGACGAGTTCCATCAACCCTCTTGTATTCATGAGCATTCCAATTGTCAGACTGTCGTGCCATGATTCTCCAACCAATTTGGCAGCCAGTGCACATCCTCCGAATTTACCGGTAATGGCAATGAAAATAAGTACCCCGCATGTTATCCACATGGATGCGTTGTTAATGAGCAGAACATTTGTGTTCAGACCCGTATATGCAAAGAAGAGCGGTAAGAAAAAAGCTAAGGTAACGTCTTCTACTTTGTTTATCATCGTATGTCTGAATCTTAGATTGGATGGCATGACCACACCTGCGATAAAAGCTCCAAACAAAGCATGAATACCCAAAAATTCGGTAAATGAAGCTGACATTATTAAAGTGAGGAAAATGAAACTTACAAAATTTTTGTTCACGGTTTCACTATTTGCATATATTTTGCCGATTTTGTTAAAGAAAGGACGAACAATTAGGAACATGAATAGGATATACAATAACGTGAGTACAATCGTATATAGCGAGCTTAAAAAAACACCCGCTTTGGCAACAGCAATAACGACTGCAAGCAAGCACCATGCCGTTACGTCGTCATTGGCGGCCGATGCAATTGATAAAACACCTACTGGCGTATGTGTCAACCCCCTTTCTTGTACAATCCTGGCGAGTACCGGAAAGGCCGTTATACTCATTGATATGCCGATAAATAGTGCAAACGGTAAAAAAGAGACAATATTCGATGCATATTGTTGATAGATATAATAGGAAGTAATGATGCCTAAGAAGAATGGAACTAATATGCCGGCATGGCTAATGACTAATGTCTCGTTTATCTTGTTTTTCAATACTTTGAAATCTACTTCCAGTCCTATGACAAACATAAACAGTACAAGCCCTATCTGGCTGATAAGATGTATATTCTCTAATGATTTTTCGGCAAATATGAAATTGAAAACCTGAGGGAAGAAATGTCCTAAGAACGAAGGGCCTAAAATAATTCCGGCTGCTATTTCTCCAATAACTCCCGGCTGTCCTATGCGATTGAACAATACTGAAAAAATTCGACAGGCAAATAATATAACGATAATCTGGATAAGCAGCATCATTATATTAGAATTGAGGTTCGTCTTCAGTATATTGGTGAATGCTCCCAAGGGAGAGGTTAAAACATTATTGGTGACGTGAGCAACACTTGTCTTATGCAAGTCTATTCCATTTTTTAAGCCGATGCCGATTAGCAAGCCGAAAATGATAATCATGGCTATGTATATGAGGATATTTCTTTTGCTTTTTATCATTTTTATAAATAATAAATTACTAATAGCACAATCATATTTCATTTAAAAAGTCTGACAAATATACGTAAAAAAATGTTGCTGTTTTAAGAAGCTGTTTCGAATTTTTAGAAAAATAATAGTTGCAGAGTATGCAGGTAATTATTCTTTATTAATAAAAATATATAGTGTACACAAATAAGCACACTAAAAATTGTTGGTTTGAAAAAAAGTATTTATCTTTGCTTTGTAATAAAACCTATTTAACTATGCGGATAATAACATCAAGAGAATTTAGGGCCAATCAAAAGAAGTATTTTGATATGGCGGAGAAAGAGACGGTGTTTGTGTCTCGTAGAAACGGACGCCCTATAATCATCAAGGTTGCTGAAGAGGATGACTTGCTTTCGAAAGAAGAATTGTCGTCGATTCAAAGAGGGCTTGAGGACATTAAGGCCGGACGCACATATGAAATGAAATCGGGAGAAACGTTGGACATGTTGCTAAACAGAATGGAAGCAAATGTATAAAGTTACTTTTTCAAAAGAGGCTTTGGAAGAACTTTTGAAAATACGGAAGAGTATGCCACAGGCATACAAGAAGTTTGAGAAGATCATCGGGGAACTTGAACAACATCCATATTCAGGAACAGGAAAACCGGAGCCTCTAAGGGGGCTTCCTCAAATATGGTCGAGGCGGATCGACAAAAAGAACCGCCTTAGATATACCGTTGATGAAGATATAGTGACGGTATTTGTCATTTCGACTTTGGGCCATTATGACGATAAATAAGTAATACGATGAAAGATATATGGACCTAAATGGCAACACTGAATAAAAGATTTAACAATCTTGGTATCAGTAGGCATATAGATTTTAAGAGTGACTATTAAAATATTGTTGGTGTATTTACTAACAAATATAATTCTTTTCCTTCAAATAAACTAAGAAGCTGTTTTGAATTTTTAGAAAAATAATAGTATGAAACTGCTTTGAATTCTTTTGGTCTCTATATTGAGATAAAATGAGAGTATAGAATAAAGAAAGCGAGGGAATTAATGCTCTCGCTTTCTTTATTCTATACTGGTCGCTTATTCAGCTAATATCCGAAAATTTGTCTTTGTGTGAGTCTAACGATAGTACCATATTTTGCGATACTCTTTAGGTCTAACTCTTTTTCGTTGCCTAGGATGGCTGTATTGTATTTGATCCCTTTTACGGATGACTTCTGGAAGTTGGCGACATCATTAATGGTCATGCCTTGTAGTTTATCAAATATTTTTTTATTTATATCGTAATTCAAGCCCAGCTTTTGAGCGCTTAGATATTTCCAAATAATGCCCATGCCGATTGTGCGGTTGGTACGGAATTGTGAGATCACATTCTGTTTTGATAAATCAAAATTGGCTTGAACCAGTGGTATGTTGTCCAGAATATCTTGATATGCTGCCAATGCGTCTTTTGCCTTATCGTTTTGGGTAATGATGACAGCATTCATTGAGTAAGAATCATTCTTACGATTTCCATTTCTGTAATAGGCGTAGGCGCTATAAGCTAAAGCTCTCGATTCTCGTAGCTCTTGAAAAACGATACTGTTCATCGATCCGCCGAAATAGGAATTATATAATATTCGGAGCGGCTCGGTCTCTACAGAAAAGTGGTGAGTATTCGAAACGGAGATTTTATTTACATAGATGTTTTTGGCATCGTAAGGAGCGATATAAACTTTATTGTCGGTAGTTGAAATCTTATTATAGATTATTTCTTGAGGCAAAGCTCTCAGCACTTTCGGCACTTGATGCATTTGGTTAATGGCTTGAGTCGTCCCTACCTCCGATGTCGGTCCGTAATATAGTATACGGTGTTGATAACTGAACAGATGATGGATTTTGTCAATTAGAGTTTGCGGGTTGAGTTGCTGCATCTGCTCATTCGACAGCATATTCTTTTGATGTTGTCCGCCATAAGTGACGTAGTCTACCAAATTCGAAAAATTGTGTCCTTGGTCGAGTTTCTGGTCTGAACGTTCTTTTATCTTATTCTGAACATAACTAGTGTAAGCGGCTTTATCGACAATAACATGGCCCAGTAGGTCTTCTACCAATTTCATTGCAGGCTTCATATTCTCGCTCAATCCGTATATTGAAATATAAGTTTGTTCATCAGTTGCATTTACACCGAATGTGCATCCCAAATTATACATTTTCTTATTAAACTCCGAATTAGACATACTTGTCGTGCCAAGTAGATTGAGATAACCGGCAGCGAAATTCAAATATTTGTCATTGTTGCTACCACGGTCGAGCAGATAAATGATGGTGAAAATATCGTTTAACGTATTGTTTTTATACAGCAATTGAATGCCGTTTTTAACTTTAGCTTGCGACAGGTCTTTTTGGAAATCAACAAATACAGGCTCGATCGGTTTGACGGCGCTATTTTGAATAGTTCTTAAAAATTCGCTTGCCTTATCTCTGTTAGTTAAGATCGGCGAAATGGTCGGCTTGTCTATTTTCTTTTCATTCGGGTCTTGTCCTTTTTCTTTGTATACTGCTACATAGTTGTTGCCGAAGTAGCGATTAGCAAAAGCCACTATATCTGTTTTTGTTATTTTAGATAAGCGGTCTACCCTCGTTACTTCGTCTGCCCAAGGAATATCCTTAGTAAACGATTCCACAAACATGCTGGCACGAGCTTCATTGTCTTCTAATATTTGCATTTGTCGCAATTTAAATTGATTGATTGAGCCCTTTAATAGTTCTTCACTGAATTCGCCTTTTTTGAGTTTGCCCAATTCTTTCAAAAATAATGCTTTTACATTATCGAGTGTTTGTCCTTGCTTTGGGGTTCCCTGCATCATATATACAGAATAATCTCCCATCATATTTGGGTATGAGTTTGCTTTCAGCATCATTTGTTTTTGAACGATGTCTTCGTCTATCAATCCGGCACTACCGTTGGCTAATATCATATCGAGAACCTGTAATGTATCGCAAATGGCTGAATGTTGTGCAGGAAATCGCCAACCTAAGGCCAATTGTTCGGCTTGTGGTCCAATCACTTTTTCGATAACAGGAGAAGTGATGGACTGTTCCGGCTTTATTTGCATTTTGGGCAGTGAAGGATTCGGTTTCAGTATACTGAAGTATTTATCGATGATGGCAATTGTTTGATCAGGATCAAAGTCTCCCGACATACAAATGGCCATGTTGTTAGGAACGTAATAGGTTTGAAAATGATTGTCGATGTTTACAATAGAAGGATTTTTCAGATGATTTTGAGTTCCGATCACAGTCTGCTGACCGTACGGATGATTGGGAAATAATCCGTGGTTCATGGCATCGAACACTTTCCGAATATCTTGTGTCAGATCAAGATTATATTCCTCGTAAACAGCTTCGAGTTCTGTGTGGAAACCTCGTATTACCGCATCGCTGAAACGGTCGGCTTCTACTTTAGCCCAATTCTCTACTTCATTGCTAGGTATATTTTCTTGGTAAACGGTGCAGTCTTCTGAAGTGAAAGCATTGCTTCCTTGCGAACCAATACTCGTCATCAATTTATCGTATTCGTTGGCGATAGAATATTTGGAAGCTTCATACGAAATGCTGTCTATCTGGTGGTAGATGGCTTTACGCTGGGCTGTATCGGTAGTGCGACGATACACTTCGTATAGTTGGCGTATTTGATCAAGCAGGGGCTTTTCGACAGTATAGTTGCTAGTGCCGAAATGAGAAGTTCCTTTGAAAAGCAAATGTTCCAAATAGTGCGACAATCCGGTGGTTTCCGACGGATCGTTTTTGCTCCCCACATGAACAGCTACATACGTTTGAATGCGAGGCTGCTGTTTGTTTACAGAAAGATAAACTTTCAAACCATTTGACAGTGTGTAAATTCTCGAATGCATCGGGTCGTTCGGCACCGTCTGATACGTCGGAAGAACTCCGGCGAACGTGAAGGAACTTATTGCAAAAAACAATAATATCCCTACCGATAAAATTCTTTTTTTCATAAATAATTTTTTTAGTTCTGTACAATTAAGGTCGGCTATAAGAACTTGTATTTGTAATAATACACTACAAATATAATTTATTTTTATTAAAAAAACGAATAAACGAAATAATATTATTGTGCTTTTAGTGTGCTGTTTAGCTTTTGTTTATACTAAGACGAAAGATTGACAGGTGCGCTGTTCTGAATTCTTTTTTGATATGCGCTGCTGTATCATAAAAAAAGCAACCGATAGAGGCTTCATGATCTCTATCGGTTGCTTTTTTAAGCATTTATTGTTGTAAGGCGCTACTATACTTTTTCGGCAGGAGCACCGATAAATCGATTATCTGCAGGTAGCGTTTCATTCTTCATTAATACCGACAATGGATCGAGTATGGCATTCTTTTCCATTTTCGAATCGTATAGTACTACAGACATTCCTCCCACACTACTATTCTCTCCCAAAGTGACATACGACATTTTCATTATTCGGTCTTCAAAGAGATGAGTCTGCATGGTGCAGTTGTCGTTAAGGGCCGCGTAGTCGTCAATATGTATCAGGTCAAATTCTGTGATTTGAGTTGTAAATAAGCAAGTACGTTTGCCTATTTTGCACCCCAGCAACCGAAGTGGATATTTAATAAACGGTGTACCTGTCAGTATATTCAAAAAGAATAGTACCAAAAAGTTTTCGTAAAGCCCCGTTACCAATTCGCTACGCCATACGAAGCCGCTCCAAAGAGGTCTGTTTTGGGGAACATATTTTCCTATGACAACCCATTTAAATACTGCCATGATAACTGTTCCGATTATGGCTGCTCCTATATATAACAAGGGAAACCATAACAAGAGTTCGCCCAAATCCTTATCGATTTGTAAATACGATACTGCTTCTGTAATAAAGCCGGCCATTAGGATAAAAAGAGTAGAGGGCAACACTACGCGGAAAAATTCAATAAAGTATCGGTAGCAGAACAATTTTTTGGAAGGCTTGTAGGTCCGTTCCTGTGAGAAGTCTTTGTTGATGTCTCTCCGTGGTAAGAATACAGCTGGCGAACCGAACCAGTTCGTCCCGTCTTTTACCGGAAGATCTTCTTCTTTCATTTTGGAGAGTACACCTACCAATACATCGTTGCCGATTCGGGTTTTCGGACTTATTACGGCACTATTTCCTACAAAAGTTCTATCGCCAATATAGGTTTTGGCTATCTCGATGTAGCCGTTTCTGACATAAGAGGCTCCTACAGAAACGGAGTCTGCCAAGAAGCACTCGTCTCCAGTTACCAATAAGTCCGGTGAGATAAACTCTACGGTTGATATTTCGACGCGTTTACCCATTTTGACACCCAGTAATTTGAACCATTTTTGCAAGTAAAGTGTCGTGTATAATGTCCCAATAACTTGTAGGCTGAGCTTCATAAGTTGGTCGAAGAACCACTTCTTGTAATAGAACAGGCTGTTTACTTTGTACTTACCTTCCTTAATATTGCCCAATAGTAACCATTTGAATATGGCAATGATTATTGTAAGCAGCAAAACGAACGAGACGCCTATAAAAAGTGTGACCCATGAAAAACTCCAGATGTCGGATACGTAATTGATATGTGCAACCAATATCATGCCCGGAAAGAAAGCCACCATTGTTATTAAAGGAATGATGAAAACACAGATCAATGATAATAGAAGAAATTTGAACGACCAAAGCGGAATAGTTTTCTCTTGTTTGTTCTTTCCGATTGGCTGAGCTGGTGATCCGCCCCAGTTTTCGTTATCGGGTATGATTCCACCATCGGGAATGAGGGTGAGGTCTTCTATCGAACTGTTTTTTCCCATTTTTGAATTTTGTGCCAGGCAGCATCGGGTACCTACAAAGGCATTCTCGCCCAGATCTATGGTACCTATCTTTAGCCAACCGTCTTCAATCGTGTATCCTCTGAGATGTGTGTCGGTACAGATACTGACATTTTCGCCCATTGTTACCAAGTCGAAGACATCGATAGCTGAAGTATTGATGTAGCAGTTTTTACCGATCTTGGCTCCCATCAATCGCAAAAACCAGTTCATGATAGCCGTGCCGGTGAAATAAATGACCGGACAAATAGCGGTGACTTTACCCACTAACCAGAAACGAAAATAATAGCTACCCCATAGTTTGTATTTTCCGGGTTTGACGCGACCCAATACCAACCATTTGAAGATGATCGAAAAGATAGTGAATACGGGTAATATTAAGAAGTAAGCAAAAAGGCTTAATACGATTGAACTCCAGATGCCCAAGTCGGCTACATAATAATAAGAATAGACGAAAAACGGACCGAGCCATTCCAAACCGAAGAGGAGAGTGAGGAAAACAAGAGATATGCCTTGACAGCAAGAGCATAAATAATATTTCCATGTAGGAACTTTATAAATATCCCTTACTTCTTCTTTTTGATTTTCTTTCGGACGTTTCTTTTCTAATTCGCGGGCTAGATCTGTCAAAATAGGATATTTGTAGACATCGGCAACAGACATGTTCTCGAATATCTTCTGCTCTCTCATCTGCGACACGACGATAGCGGCAAGCAATGAGTGTCCTCCCAAATCATTAAAGAAATGATCGTCCATCGAAATGTCTTCTCTGTTTATATTCTGGGCTATTATCTTCACCATCGTTTTTTCGAGCGGAGTAGAAGGGGCAATAATTTGTTTGTTCGTCGAAAAGCTCAATGGCGTTTTGGGTGTTGGCAAGCGCTTGCGGTCTATTTTCTGGCTTGTCGTCATCGGCAGTTTGTCTATTGCGTCGAGTGTAGACGGTATCATATAGTATGGTAACAGCTGCCGGAATTGTTTGGTCACTGCTTCGCGATCGATGGTTTTCCCTTTGCACAACACGACGAAAGCTGCCAATTGTTGGGTGTCTTTATCCAAAGTTACTGCTGCTGCCTGCACCGTTTCATTTTGCATCAGCAAGCCCTCTATTTCGGCCAACTCCACACGAAAACCGCGTACTTTAACTTGCGCATCGGCTCGGCCAATAAATACAAATTCTTTTTCTTCGTTATATTTTGCCAAATCTCCCGTACGATAATAGCGCTTCATCTTTCCGCAGTAGCGATCTGTCTCGATGAATTTTTTCGCTGTCAGATCTTCCCGGTTCAGGTATCCTCGGGCTATACATTCACCTCCAATCAGTATCTCGCCTTCTTTGTCTATTTCTGTAACGGGGTTCAACTGTTCGTCAGCAAGAAGTACTTCGTATCCGTCAAGCGCTTTTCCGATCGTTACTTCTTCTCCCGGTTTCAGAATCGAATAAGTAGCAATAACCGTAGCTTCGGTGGGTCCGTAAGTATTATAAACCGTTCGTCCTTGTTTGCACCAACGGTTTGCAATATCTTTCGAACACACTTCGCCGCCGAAAATCAATATCTTCAGACATGGAATATCTTCTTTTACCATTGAAAGAAGAGTTGGTGCACACGATAAAAAAGTGATGTTGAGATTTCTTAGTTTAGATGAAAACTGATCTCCTGAACGCATAATATCGAAAGTACCGACGACCAATGTGGCTCCTACCGAGAGTGGTATCCAAATCTCTTCTATCGAGGCATCAAATGAAACAGAAAAGCCTTGCAGCGCTCTATCTGTCTGGTCTATAGGATATATCTTTTGTGCCCCATGAATATAAGTTGAGGCATTCTTGTGCATCAATAGCACGCCCTTGGGTTTGCCCGTGGTGCCCGATGTATAAATCATGTAGCACAAGTTGTCTTCACTGCGTCCCTCGACAATGGGTTTTGTCTCAGAATACGAATTCAACTGGTTCCAAGATTTGTCTATATTGTATATCGGGAAGGAGTTTAGTTGGGAACCGATGTTTTTCATTATTTCATCGGAAGTGATCAATATCTTTGCTCCTGCATCTTCCATTATAAAGTTTACTCGATCGGCAGGAATTTCTGGATCGAGTGGAATATAAGCAGCGCCTGTTTTGAGTACACCCAACATGACGATAGTAACTTCCGCCCTTCGCGGTAATAGAATGACAACCTTATCTTCTGGTCCTACCGGTAATTTTTGCAAATAGTTTGCCAGCTTATTGGCTGTACGTTCGGTTTCAGCATACGAATATCTTTTTTCGCCTTCTTCAACGGCGATATTATTGGGATATTGGCGAGCCGAATCTTCAAAGAAGTTCTCTAAAAACATACAAATTGTCTTATAAAAATTTTAGTACTTGTCTAGACTCTCGTGAATGAGTCTTTTTATCGTTTGCCAAAGATAAGTATTTTATTGTATCAAGAGTTTGTGCGCTGCAAAAAATTACCAAAAATTATCATTGAAAGAATCTGTTTTGTGTAAGGTTATTACCTTATAACACTCTAATGGGTGTTTCGATCAGTGCTCCTTTTTACATCCTTTCGGCTTTTCTCAGGCGATAATGCGAAAGTAAAAATATGATTGGAGAATGTAAGACGTGTCATCTATTTCAATATTAATTCGCTATGACTTTTTGGATAGTACTAATGAATGTCTTTGAGTGCTTATGTTGTTTTCGAATCATATATGAACTTACAATAATAAATTCCGGTTGCAAATGCCCAATGTTATTGAAATGATGGAACTAGGAGCTATTTGTTATGATGTTTTAAACAGGCAGATCATAAAAATTCTAACCGATATGTTTGCAGAATAATGAGAGAATTGCCATATTTGCGTTATGAAACTTATATCGTGGAATGTAAACGGCCTTAGGGCTGTGATAAAGAAAGATTTTCTTTCTAAGATAGAGAAAATGGATGCAGATGTGTTTTGTATCCAAGAGACGAAGGCTCAAGATGACCAAGTGAAAGAGGCACTTGCCGAATTGCAGGGTTATCAGGTCTGTTCTAACTCGGCTGTTCGGAAAGGATATTCCGGTACGGCGGTGCTGAGTAGGGTAGAACCTATAGGGGTCACTATCGGCATTGGAATAGAAGAACACGATCAAGAAGGACGTGTCATCACTGTCGAATTTCAGAATTTCTATTTAATCAATGTTTATGTTCCCAATTCGGGTGCCGAACTTGCGCGGCTCGATTATCGTACTGAGTGGGATAAGGCATTGCTTGCTTATATGAAGCGCTTGGAACAAACGAAACCTGTTGTGATTTGCGGAGATTTCAATGTCGCTCATGAAGCTATAGATATTGCCCGTTCTAAAGATAACTATAATAAATCCGCCGGATATACACAAAAAGAAATAGATGGAATGGACCGGTTTATCGGTAGTGGCTTTGTCGATACTTATCGCCATTTCTATCCGGATAAAAAAGATTCATATTCGTGGTGGAGCTATCGCTTTGGTGCTCGTCAAAAGAATATAGGTTGGCGTATAGACTATTTCCTTATCAGCCAGGTACTGTTGCCTTCTCTCAAAGAAGCGTTTATTCTGAATGAGATTGATGGGGCGGATCATTGTCCCGTAGGTATTGTTCTTTAAAGCAATCGGTTTGGTTGGGTTACAGGGCAAAGCTTAGCGAGATACCCACAGAACGATAGCCACTACGATCGAAGCCTATGCAGAATCCTACTCGTGATATATCTTCGACTCCAGCCGAGTAGGAGAACTCCATGTAGGGATGTTCTTCGGGGGTGGCAAGCAACCGGGCGTGAATAGCTTCGTCAAACTTCTTATGTTGGAATATCGGCAAGTATTTTATTAATAGATAAGGGGTATTCCACGTGGCATTGACCATCAACCAGCGGTCTGGAGTGCTGAACGTGTAGCAGTTGGGTAGAAAAAATCCGTAGTTGAAAGATCGTGTTGTAGATGTGTTTTTTACAGTAGGGAAATGGTGATAGTCTGGAAATTCCATGCTTTTGCGATTAAAGAAACACCCTGCATCGGCAAGCCAGATGAAGCGGTTGAAAAGTCCGACGTTGATGGTCTGTCTAATTCCTGCTTGCATCTTGCTATAATGCGGTGATGATTCTACTTGCCCAATGCTGAAGGCCTGTATATAGGATAAACTAAGCGTGGGATTTTCTGTCTCTTCGTATATCTTTTGATCATTTTTCATGCAATAGTAATGATTCGGCGTATATTCGAGTGCCAGAGACATTTTGAGTAGTCGGTTTGCCGGCATTGTATATGAATTGTCTTTGAAAGGACTATTGGACTCAGCATCTTGCCCTAACAAACTATGATGCACATGATTATCTATCTTACGGCGGCGTTCCCAACTGAGAGAGGAGGAGAACAACATGCCGTTGAAGGGCTCTACTTGGTTGCTGATAGCAATATACTGTTTGTTGAACAACTTTACGTAATTGTCGGCATAGATGAGTGCTGATACAGAGTTGAATAGTCTCGATTCACCGCTTTCTTCATTGTAGTCTTGAGTGAGCGAACCCCCTTTCAGTGATATTCGGCCTCTAGCTCTTGGGGCATAGGTGAATGAAAAATCGCCGAAAGCAATCCACTTGTGGCGTGCCGTGGCATAATAGGCTGCCGGATTGAATTCAAAGGTGTTGGCATGAGAAATTCGCCAGCCTAATCCTAGTTTGTAGCCAATCCATAGACCATCTACGAAGTTGTATTCGGGAATCATAGATTGTATATTGTAGCAGTCCATCCATTGTTTCTTGTTTGGGGTCATAAAGCGGTCGCCTCTGATTATTAGGTTCCACCAGGTACGCATATCTGTCCAATCTTTCATACTGAAGTGAAAAGTCTTTTTCTTTTGATCGGGTTTTATTAATCGGTAACTTTCTACTTCTTCGGGTAACAATGGGACGCACCGAATGGAATCCCATATCATCGAATCTCTGTCCAAAGCCATGGTGTCTTCTTTTATTGAAATCAAATCTTTGGGTAAAAGCCTTTCGAATCGATGCTCCTTTTTTGTGAGATGTTGATTTGATAGGGGTTGGGTCGTATTATTGACAATAACACTGTCATAGCGTATACTATGAATATTGTAGGAAAGTGCCTGAAAGCCCGTATGGTGATAATTAATACCGGCTTGAATCGTTATGGGTAGAAAGCCGCGCGGCACGATTTCTTTGTATGCCACTTTTATATTGGTTATGATATGGCTGTCGTACGTTAGTAAGTCAAATGCCGAGACGCACCATAATTTATCGACAATATAAATGTATCCGCTTACCAGTACAGATTGTAAATGCTTTGGTATTACTTGGATTTTATAAACAGTATGCCCGGCTTCTTTTGTTGTGCATATTAAGATATATCGATAGTAACGCATTGCCTCGGGAGCGATAGGCGATAACTTGTCGAGTATCATTCTCTCGTAAATATTTGTCGTGCTAATATTTATGGGTATATCCAATTCTTTTGGAAGAACCGTTGTCTTATTCAGTGTCTGTATCTGGTATCTATTTGGGTTGCGATAATTTATGTGTTTATGTTCTTCACTTACTACTAACTTGCCTTGATAATTTTTTGCAAGGTCTCTTACCGTTTTTGACATTTTTTGGATACCGGGCACTTTAACCAGTTTTTCGCGGTTCTTGGTGTAAACATCCGCTTTATAACCCGATATGGTGTTGAGGTTGTAAGGCGCAGCTTCGATGGCAGACCTTATAATTGGAATGGCGGGATTTTCGTTTTGCTCGTTTCTTTTAGGTAGTGCATAATGACGTCGTTGCAACACGATGTTTTTTATGACAGTTGTTTTGGTCTGGTGCAAATTCCAATCGCTGCTATCATATCCCGGACAAGATGCCTCGCACGAATAATCGCCCGGGGGGAGATATATATAAAAAGAGCCGTTTGTATCGGTCATAATTCCCGATCTCAGTTCTTTAATATATAAGGATGCATAAGGTATAGGTTTTCCTTTGTTATCTATCACTAACCCTCGAAACTTTTGGGCTTCGGTAGAGATAAAAGGTATACAAAGTAACAATAACAATAGCCTGATGCGCATCTTTTGGATAAAATTATGATAATAATGAACTACAAAAGTACTAAAATACCGAATTACTTTCAAACAATTTTGTATTTTTGAAACCTAAAACGATAAAATAAGAAAGCAATGAAGGATAATGATTGGAAAAGTCATCTTAATGTAGTGTATTCTACAAATCCTGACTTTAAGTACAATGATGCTCAAGGGGTGGAACAAAGTACACTCTCTGTTAATCAACAAAAGTTGAGAGTCAAGATTGATAAACGAAATAGAGGTGGCAAAGTGGTGACACTTGTCGAGGGCTTTATTGGAACCGAAAGCGATCTGCTTACATTGGGAAAAATGTTGAAAGTGAAATGTGGTGTGGGAGGTAGCGCAAAAGATGGTGAAATAATTATTCAGGGTGATCGTCGGGAACAAGTGATCGCTTTGCTTAAAGCTGCCGGGTATAACAATACCAAATAGAAAGGTCGCATATAGAAATGGAACAATCGTTAACTCTGTTGGAGCTCAATTCGCTGGTGAGGCGTAGTTTGGAACAGTGTATGCCCGATGAATATTGGATCGAAGCCGAATTGAGTGAGGTACATATCAACGGCGGGCACTGTTATGTGGAATTTGTTCAAAATGATGAACGTCGGAGAAAGCAAGTAGCTAAAGCGCGTGGCATTATTTGGCAACAAACATTTGGTTTGCTAAAGTCTTTCTTTGAAGATACTACCGGGCAGATTTTTACTGCAGGAATAAAAGTAAGGGTACAGGTTAGTGTTAGTTTTCATGAGGTTTTTGGCTATAGCCTGATAGTGCATCAGATAGATCCCGCCTATACATTGGGTGATATGGCATTGCGGCGGCAGCAGATATTGAAACAGTTGGAAGAAGAAGGCATTATAAACCTTAATAAAGAACTCGATATGCCGGAATTACCCCAACGTATAGCAGTTATTTCGTCTAATACGGCAGCCGGATACGGCGATTTTGCGAACCAACTTAAACAAAATGAGCAAGGTCTTGCCTTTCATGTAGAGCTTTTTCAGGCCTTAATGCAAGGTAATCAGGCAGAGCAATCTGTGCTTGATGCGATGCAGCAGATAGACTCACGTATAGATGATTTTGATGTATTGGTGATTATTCGGGGCGGAGGATCAACTTCGGATCTTGCTTGCTTCGATAGCTATTTGTTGGCAGCGGCAGTGGCCCAATTCAGACTACCCGTCATTACGGGCATAGGACATGAGCGGGATGAAACCGTCATCGATAAAGTAGCCCATACTCGAGTTAAGACTCCAACCGCAGCAGCGGCATTTCTTATTGATAGAATGACAATGGCAGCAGATCGTTTGTGGAATTTGGCAGACAACCTGCATCGCCTTGTACAGGAATGGCTTGGTAGCGAGTCGCAACAGCTATTGGCGTTTTGCAACAGAATTCCGGCAGTCGCAATCAGGCAGCTTGGTGATAGTCGTTCGGGTTTGATATCAGAGTCGAAAGATCTTTATTCGGCAGTTGACAGGTATTTGTTGTCTCAACGTCATAGACTGGCACTTTATGCTTCGAAAATCTCGGATGCTTCACCTCAGAAAATATTAGCCAAAGGTTATAGTATAACTACGAATGGAGGAAAAGTGTTGAAAGATGCCTCGAAGTGCAAGGCTGGAGATGAGATAGTTACTCAACTGTATCGTGGTGTTATCGTATCTAATGTATTAAAAAATAAAAACTAAAAGTGTTGAGATATGGAGAAATTAAATTATTCGGAATCTGTAAAGCGTTTGGAGGAAATTATTCGTGAGATAGAGTCGGGGGATATGGAACTTGACCAATTGGGTGGAAAGCTTAAAGAGGCCAACCAAATAATAGCAAAATGCCAGAAAAAATTAACCCAGACAGAGGATGAGGTGAAAAAAATATTGCAGAATAAGTGAAAATTTGAATAATAAAGGCTATTTTTGCAAAACAAGTAAATTAAATAACTAATTCAAAAAGTAAATATTATGAAAGAGATCGATTGGAAAAATCTTTCGTTTGGTTATCAGAAAACCGATTATAACGTCAGAATTAACTATCGTAACGGCGCGTGGGGCGAGCTGGAAGTCAGTAGTAGCGAAGAAATTAATATGCACATGGCTGCAACCTGCCTGCACTACGGTCAGGAGGCTTTTGAAGGTTTGAAGGCTTATCGTGGTAAAGACGGTAAAATTCGTGTGTTTCGCTTAGAAGCCAATGCAGAACGTTTGCAATCAACGTGCCAGGGAATCTTAATGCCCGAACTGCCCACCGAAAGATTTCGTGAAGCAGTGCTCAAAGTGGTGAAATTGAACGAACGTTTTATTCCGCCTTATGAATCTGGTGCTACGCTATATATTCGTCCTCTCTTAATAGGTATGTCTGCTCAAGTAGGTGTTCATCCTGCAACAGAGTATATGTTCATTATCTTCGTTACTCCGGTTGGTCCCTATTTCAAAGGTGGTTTCAGTACCAATCCTTATGTTATCATCCGCGAATTCGACCGTTCCGCTCCTCTTGGAACCGGTATATATAAGGTGGGCGGTAACTATGCTGCCAGTTTGCGTGCAAACAAAATGGCTCACGACTTAGGTTATTCTTGTGAGTTTTATTTGGATGCTAAAGAGAAGAAATATATTGATGAATGTGGTGCTGCCAATTTCTTCGGTATCAAAGACAATACATATGTCACTCCAAAGTCTACCTCTATTCTGCCCTCTATCACAAATAAAAGCTTGATTCAGTTGGCACAAGATATGGGACTGAAAGTAGAACGTCGTCCGGTGGGTGAGGAAGAACTGGCTACTTTCGAAGAAGCCGGTGCTTGCGGTACTGCAGCTGTTATCAGTCCGATTAGTAAGATTGATGATTTGGAAAATAAGAAATCGTATGTTATTTCTAAAGACGGTAAACCCGGTCCTTGGTCAACGAAGTTATATAATAAACTTCGTGCTATTCAGTATGGTGATGAATCGGATCCTTATGGATGGGTTACGGTATTAGATTAATTATTACCCTTTAAATATTCTTTGCGATGGAAAAAAATTCGGAACTTCGAAAGCAAGCCTACGAGGCTATTGATGGACATTGGTCTCTATCGGCATTGATTACATTTGTTTATATGCTTTTTAATATTGGCATTAGCTGTATACCTAAAATAGGTTCACCATTGCAAATATTATTATTGCCAATGGCATGGGCATATAGTATTCTCTTTTTGCGGCTCATTCGAAAAGAAGAAATTCGTTTCTCTCAGATTTTTGATGGATTTACGAATGAATATCTTCGCTATTTGGGTACACTTCTACTACAAGGTGTTTATATTATATTATGGACGTTGTTGTTAGTGGTACCCGGCGTAATGAAAGCTTGCTCGTATTCGATGACCTATTATATATTGAAAGATGAGCCGTTGAGCTATAATCGCGCCATAGAAAAGAGTATGCTGATGATGGAAGGCTACAAAATGAAATTCTTTCTGATGAACCTGTATTTCATCGGATGGGGTATCCTCTGTCTCTTGACTCTCGGTATAGGTTTCTTATGGTTGGGACCTTACGTGACAACATGTAATGCCGCTTTCTACGAAGATGTAAAAGCCGATTTTGAAGCAAAGATGGAAACGGCAAATACTGCCGCTGCTGAATAATAATAGTTATTAAAAGAAAAGAGGGTATATGAGCAATCAATGTGCCCTCTTTCTTCGTTACATATTTAAGATCTTATGGGAAAGAATAAATTGCAAAAGTTTGCTGATATGGAGTCATATCCTCACGTCTTTCAGTATCCGTATTCGGTATTGGAAAATGTTCCGTTTGATATGAAAGGACATTGGCACGAAAAGTTTTTTGGTAACGAACATCCTCTTGTCTTGGAACTGGGATGTGGAAGAGCTGAATACACTGTCGGACTGGGTCGGCTATGCTCAGATAAAAACTTTATTGCGGTAGATATAAAAGGAGCCAGAATGTGGACCGGAGCAACGGAATCTCTTCAGGAAGGGATGAAGAATGTAGCCTTCTTACGTACCAATATTGAGATTATCGATCGGTTTTTTGATAAAGATGAGGTGAGCGAAATATGGCTCACTTTTCCTGATCCTCAAATGAAGTCGCTCACAAAACGTTTGACTTCGACTTTTTTCTTGGAGCGTTATCGTAAGTTCTTGAAAGATGGTGGTATCATTCACCTCAAGACAGATAGTCATTTTCTTTTTACTTATACTAAGGCATTGGTCGAAACGAACGATCTGCCTTTGCAGGTGTTGACTGACGATTTGTACCATACAGAATTGGTTGATGATTCGTTGAATATTAAAACATACTATGAACAACAGTGGTTGCAACGCGGTATCCCTATTAAGTATATACGCTTCTGCTTACCACAAATTCAAAATCTGGTAGAACCGGATGTAGAAATACCGCTTGATAGTTACCGAAGTTATAATCGTAGCAAGAGAAGCGGACTTGAACTGGCAAAATAGAAAACAATAAAATAAATATATATTATGATTACTTTATATCCCCAATTAATATTAGACGCTTTGACTCATGTGCGCTATCCCGGCACAGGAAAAAATATTGTTGAGGCTGGAATGGTAGATGATAACATCCGTATCGATGGTATGAAAGTTTCTTTCTCGCTTATTTTTGAGAAACCTACGGATCCGTTTTTGAAATCGGTTATTAAATCGGCTGAAGCAGCCATTAAGACTTATATAGATAAGGATGTGGAAATTGAAGGTAATATTGATGTAAAAACCATCAAGGCAGCTCGTCCCGAACCAGAAAAGCTTTTGCCGCAAGTGATGAACATAATCGGCATTTCTTCGGGGAAAGGTGGAGTTGGCAAATCGACAATCGCTTCCAATCTTGCTGTTTCTCTGGTAAAATTGGGCTATCGGGTGGGATTGCTTGATGCGGATATTTTCGGCCCATCCATACCCAAAATGTTTCATATAGAAGACGCTCGTCCTTATGGCATTCAGAAAGATGGACGAGATCTGGTTGTACCTATTGAAAAATATGGGGTAAAGGTGCTTTCCATCGGTTTCTTTGTTAATCCGGAACAGGCTACGGTATGGCGTGGCGGTATGGCTAGCAATGCTTTGAAGCAGCTTATTGCAGATGCCGATTGGGGTCCATTAGATTATTTCCTTATCGATCTGCCACCCGGAACGAGTGATATACATCTTACGATTGTACAAACATTGGCATTGACTGGAGCAGTTGTAGTAAGCACACCGCAAGCTGTGGCTCTTGCCGATGCAAAGAAAGGCATTAATATGTTTACCAATGACAAGGTGAATGTACCAATCCTAGGGTTGGTAGAAAATATGTCATGGTTCACACCGGCTGAATTACCTGAAAATAAGTATTATATTTTTGGTCGAGAAGGATGCAAAAAACTTGCCGACGAAATGAATGTACCCCTTTTGGGGCAAATCCCGATCGTTCAGAGCATTTGCGAATCGGGTGATAATGGCGAACCTGTGGCGCTCGATGAAAAGACAATAACGGGAAAGGCTTTCTTATCTCTTGCTGCATCGATGGTGCGACAAGTAGACAAACGAAATGTAGAACACGCGCCGACACAGCGTGTAATTGTTCACTAATTAGTCTTTTGCTCTTGATTTCTGTTCTTCAACCGATAATATTGTTAAAAAAAAGAAAGCAAATGATTAAATTTTAATAGTCTTTCTCTATCTTTGTAATGCCGTTTTGAATAGGTGGTTTAGCGTATTTAAATAAAGTGGATATGATAAAAAGATTATACTCTATTTCCTTTATTTTGGCTATAATAGCTTCAAGTGTTGAAGCGCAAACTTTGACGCTTGATAGTTGCAGGGTGTTGGCTATAGCAAATAATAAAGAACTTAGAATTTCAGGTGAAAAAATCAATGTAGCTCGTTATCAACATGAAGTTGCAAAAACCAATTATCTCCCCAAATTGTATGCAGAGGGTGGCTATTTGCACAATCAGCGTGAAGCTTCTATTTTGAATAAAGATCAAAAAAGCGCATTGGAGAACATGGGAAGTAAAGTGGGAACTACTGCGCAAGAGTTGGCTAAGGGGTTGGCTACAAAATACCCTGATTTAGCTCCTATGATATCTTCTTTAGGTTCTACCTATATTCCGACTTTGGAATCTGGCTTGAATGGAGTTGGTTCTTCTATAGTTGATGCTTTTCGAACAGATACAAGAAATATTTATACTGGTGCTTTGACTTTGGTTCAACCGGTCTTTATGGGTGGTAAGATCAGAGCTTATGATCGTATAACCAATTATGCCGAACAATTGGCTTCTCAACAGCATGAAACAGGAATGCAAGAAGTCATAATGAATGTTGACCAGGCTTATTGGCAGGTTATATCATTGGTTAATAAGAAAAAATTAGCTGAAAGTTATCTGAATTTGCTTAACGTTCTGGATCATGATATTCAGCAAACGATAGCTAACGGTCTTGCTACGAAAGCTGATGGCTTGTCTGTACGGGTAAAGGTCAATGAGGCCGAGATGACCTTAACAAAAGTCGAAGATGGTTTAAGCCTATCAAAGATGTTGCTTTGTCAGATCTGCGGTATTCGTTTAGATTCGCCTATTTGTTTGGCTGATGAAGATCTTGATAATTTATCCGTTAATCCACTAAAGGCTCAATTTGAAATGAAGACTGCTTACGACAATCGTCCGGAGTTGAAGAGTCTGGAGCTTGCTACAAAAATATACGATGAGAAAATCAATATCGCTCGTGCCGATTATTTACCGCAAATTTCGTTTGTTGGTAATTATCTTGTCACCAATCCTAGTATTTATAATGGCTTTGAAAAGAAATTCAAGGGTATGTGGAGTGTTGGCGTTACGTTGAAGGTTCCTGTTTGGAATTGGGGAGAGGGAACAAATAAAATTCGCCAGGCTAAGGCAGAAGCCAATATAAGTCGCTATCAATTGAGTGACGCCCGTGAGAAAATAGAATTGCAAGTAAATCAATCGGCCTACAAAGTGAATGAAGCTCTGAAACGTTATACTATGGCGAAGAAGAATATGGAAAAAGCAGAGGAAAATCTTCGTTATGCAAATGTCGGTTTCAAAGAAGGTGTTATTCCTGCTAGTAATGTGCTCGAAGCACATACCGCATGGATACAGGCTCAGTCTGAAAAAATAGATTCAGAGGTAGATATTAAGTTGACTGATGTTTGTTTACAGAAGGCATTGGGTACTTTAAAATAATCGTTATCTTATATCTTTTTTATTTGATATAGAACAGGATAAATAAGAATATTACAATATGGCATCACAATTTAAAAGAGAAAACAAAGATTTGCTATTAGCATTTCTTACATTAACAGGGATCATTTTGGTCGTTGCTGTTGTTGGCTTCTTTATGCTTCGCAAGGGCCCTGAGATTGTTCAAGGAGAAGTCGATGTAGATGAGTTTAGAGTTTCCAGTAAAGTCCCTGCTCGTGTTCTGAAGTTATGTAAGCAAGAAGGTGATACCGTTCATGTCGGTGATACTCTGGCTGTAATGGTAGCTCCTGATGTTGAGGCAAAACTGCTTCAGGCTCAAGCAGCCGAAGATGCAGCACAAGCACAAAACATGAAGGCTATAAGAGGTACTCGTCAAGAGCAGATTCAAGGGGCATACGATATGTGGCAAAAGGCAAAAGCTGGAGTACAAATTGCTCAAAAAACCTATGCTAGAGTAAAGAACTTAAATGCAGAGGGAGTTCTTCCTGCACAAAAACTGGACGAGGCAATTGCACAGCGTGATGCTGCTGTTTCTACCGAAAAAGCAGCTCATTCTCAATATACGATGGCTGTCAACGGTGCACAGCGTGAAGATAAAGATGCTGCAGCTGCATTGGTTCAGCGTGCTAAGGGGGCTGTTGCTGAGGTGAATTCTTATATCAAAGAGACTTATTTGATAGCGCCTTGTGATGGTGAGGTAACGGATACTTATCCGCAAGTAGGAGAGCTGGTTGGAACCGGCGCACCAATTATGAGCATTGCTATAATGAAATCCAAGTGGGTTACATTCAATGTACGCGAAGACTTATTGAAAGATATCAAAATGGGTGCTTCTATAGAAGCTTTCGTCCCCGCTTTAGGCAATAAAAAGATCAACTTGAAAGTCTATTACATGAAAGATCTGGGAACGTATGCTGCATGGAAAGCTACCAAAACGACAGGGCAGTATGACCTGAAAACTTTTGAAGTGAAGACTCGTCCTCTCGAATATCTTGAAGGCTTACGTCCCGGAATGTCTGTTATATTAAAAAAGGAAATAAAATAAAGTGAACGGTGAACCGAAACGACATATTAAATTTATAGCGTTCAGGCAGGTGTTCTTGCGTGAATGCAAAAGGTATCTTAAAGATCCTATTTATCTGTTTGCGATGTTCATTGCTCCTGCTTTTTGTTACTTTCTTTTTACGACATTGATGTATTCCGGATCTCCGAAAAAGTTTCCTGCTGGGGTTGTTATAGAAGATAATAGCAAAACTGTTCGTCAGATAGTACGTAATCTGAATGCTTTTGGTGAAACGAATGTCATAGCCCATTATCCGAATATTGCAGCAGCTACTAAAGATATGCAACAGGGCAAAATCTATGGTTTCTTTTTCATACCTCATCACTTGTCGAAGGATGTCAATGCACAACATCAGCCCCGGGTATCATTTTATACGAATAATTCGATAATGCTTGCTGGTTCTTTAATGTATAAGGACTTTAGAATGATGGGCGAGCTGAGCTCTGCAGCAGCTCAGAGGCAAGTACTTTATGGGCATGGTATGACGGATAGGCAAAGTTTGGCTTATCTCCAACCTATCGTCATTGATGCTCATCCCATAGGTAATCCGTGGATAAATTACGCTATTTACTTGAATAATATTTTATTGCCGGGTATCATGATGATGATGATTTTCCTGATAACCGCCTATGCTATTGGGGTCGAAATAAAAGATAGAACAGCTCGGGAATGGTTGCATTTGGGAAATAACTCAATTTTTATTTCCCTTTATGCCAAATTGCTACCTCAGACTATTGTATTTACGTTGATGGGGGTGCTTTATAATGTCTATCTATATGGCTATTTGCACTATCCTTGTAATAGCGGTATCTTGCCTATGTTGGTTGCAATGCTATGCCTCGTTTTAGCAAGTCAAAGTGTAGGTGTTATATTTATTAGCGCTTTTCCCACATTACGATTCGGATTGAGTCTTGCTACTTTGTGGGGTGTTGTTTCGTTTTCTATTTCGGGATTTAGTTTCCCCGAAATAGCAATGAACCCGATGCTTCGGGCTTTGGCAAATCTTTTTCCGTTGCGGCATTATTATCTGATATATGTTGACCAGGCACTCAATGGATATCCTATGGTTTATTCATGGGCAAATTATTTAGCATTATTATTGTTTATGTTGGCGCCTTATTTCCTTATACATCGATTAAAGAAGGCTCTCATTTATTATAATTATATACCATAATGAAGAAATCGAAAAGTCTTTTTGATATTATTATAGAGGGCACTGAAGATATCTTTTATATTTGGAAAAGAGAGATGGTCAAGTGTTTCAAGGATCAGGGTGTGTTGATATTCTTTATTCTAGTGCCACTGGGCTATCCTATGCTTTATGCTTTTATATACAATGAAGAAGTTGTGCATGAAGTTCCCGTTGTCGTTGTCGATGAAGATCATTCTTTTTTGAGTCGTGAATTTGTTCGTAAGGTAGATGCTTCTCCTGATGTTCAAGTTATCGGCTATTCCAATGATATGGCAGATGCTGAGCAGGCAATGAAGGAACATAAAGTTTATGGTATACTTCTTATTCCTTCCGATTTCAGCAAGAAGATCAATAATATTAATTTCTGGGAACAGGCGCATGTCCAAGCTTATTGCGATATGGGCAGTATGTTTTATTATAAGTCTCTCTATTCGGCATGTACCGATGTTTCGTTGGATATGAATCGAAAGATCAAAATACAGCGAATGGGTAATACTACGACGAATAGGGAAGAAGCGGTTAGTACTTCCCCCATTGAGTATACCAATGTGGCTCTATTCAATCCGCAGAGCGGTTATGCTTGTTTTTTGATTCCTGCGGTATTGATGCTTATTCTTCAGCAGACATTGGTGTTTGGTATAGGAATGTCGGCCGGTACAGCTGTCGAAACAAATCGTTTCAGAAATTTAGTTCCCATTAATAGGCATTATAACGGTACTATTCGGATCGTTTTTGGTAAAGCATTATGTTATTTGATGATATATATGGTTACTGCGACATGGGTGCTGTTGGTTATCCCGCATTTGTTTTCTCTTAATCAACTCGATCATCCGCTTACATTGTCTCTATTTACTTTAGCCTATCTCCTTTCATGTATTTTCTTTGCCATGACGGTCTCCGTTTTTGTTCGCAACCGTGAGAAACCAATGATTCTATTTGCCTTTTTCTCGGTTCCAATGTTATTTTTGAGTGGTATCTCATGGCCGGGATCGGGTATTCCTGTCTTTTGGAAATATGTATCCTATCTATTTCCCTCTACTTTTGGGATCAATGGCTTTGTCAGAATCAACAATTTGTCGGCAGAATTGGCGGATGTAGAGTTCGAATATCATGCTCTATGGCTGCAAACAGGTATCTATTTTATCACGACTTGCCTCGTTTATCGGGGGCAGATTCTAATGAGCCGTTTACGTACTATCAGAAAACATCAGGAGATGAAGGCTAAATTGGCAAAAGATTCTTTTTTAAGTGATGGAGATATATAATAAAAGACGTATCTTTGCAAAAATCTTCGACTTTTGATATGAGAAAAATATATTTTCCTCTGTTACTTTTGCTGTTAGGCTATTCTTACTCTACAGCATGTACTAATTTTATTGTGGGCAAATCGGCTTCGACCGATGGTTCTACTATTGTGTCTTATGCAGCCGATAGCTATGGCCTTTTCGGTGAGTTGTATCATTATCCTGCGGCTATTCATCCTGATGGCTCGTTGCGAGATATTTACGATTGGGATACCGGACGTTTTCACGGTCAGATTAAAGAGGCTCACCAGACATACAATGTAATCGGGAATACCAACGAATATCAAGTTACAATCGGCGAAACAACTTTTGGCGGGCGTCCCGAGTTGATGGACAGCTTGGGAATTGTCGATTACGGTAGCTTAATATATATTGCTTTGCAACGTTCACGTTCGGCTGGCGAGGCTATAAAGGTGATGACAACATTAGTTGCCGAATATGGCTATTGTAGCGAAGGAGAAACATTTACTGTTGCCGACCCCAATGAAGTATGGATGCTTGAAATGGTAGGTAAGGGTCCGGGGATGCGCGGAGCTGTTTGGGTTGCTGTTCGTATCCCTGATGATTGTATTGCTGCTCATGCCAACCAGAGTCGTATCCATCAGTTTCCCCTCAATGATCCTAAAAATTGCATATATTCGGCAGATGTTATTTCTTTTGCCCGCTCTAAAGGATATTTCAATGGCGTCAATAAGGATTTCAGTTTTGCCGATGCCTACGCTCCTTTAGATTTTAGTGCTCGCCGTTATTGTGAAGCTCGTGTATGGAGCTTTTACAATCGGTTTACGGATAAAGGGAATGAGTATTTACCGTATGTATTAGGTAAAAGTGATGTTTCAATGCCTCTTTATGTAAAACCAAATCGTAAGATTAGCGTTCAGGATATAAAAAATGCCATGCGTGATCATTATGAGAATACTCCGCTTGATATTAGCAAAGATATGGGCGCTGGTCCCTATCATTCTCCTTATAGGTTATCTCCGTTAGATTTCACTGTTGACGGGAAAAAATATTTCAATGAACGTCCGGCAAGTACATTTCAAACCGGTTTTGTATTTGTGTCTCAAATGCGTGCCGATATGCCCGATGCTGTAGGTGGTGTCTTGTGGTTCGGTACTGATGATGCCAATTGTACAGTGTTCACTCCTGTGTATTGCTGTACCGATACAATACCTCATTGTTATTCTCATATCGCCGATTATGTTACTTTTAATTGGGATTCTTCTTTTTGGGTATTTAATTGGGTCGCCAATATGATATATCCTCGTTATGATTTGATGGTGGGAGATTTGAAAACTTTGCAATCTGAAATAGAAAACCGCTTTATCCATAATCAGGACAGTATTGAGACTGCTGCGATGGCTTTATATAAAACCGATCCTAATGCGGCGAAAAAGATGCTCACTAATTATACGGTAGCTTGTGCACAGAGCACTCATGATGCTTGGCGCAAATTGGGAGAATTCTTAATGGTGAAATATTGTGATGGCGTTGTCCGTCAGGAGCGCAATGGAAAGTTCTTGAAAGATAAATGGGGTATGGCTCTTCCCGTGAAACGTCCGGGTTATCCTGCTGAATTCCTCAAGGAATATGTGAAACAAACCGGTGACCGTTATCTGATACCTACTGAAGCGGTGAAGAAATAAAAAACTGTTTGCAGAATAATTATTGCATTATAAAATAAACTACCTTTACACCCGAAGAATAATATACTTCGGGTGTATTTGTTTTCGGGAGGATATGTATAAAAAGTCATGTCGGCAATAAAAGAATTAACATCGGGATCTCCAATTAAGCTGATATTCAAATTCAGCTTGCCTTTTTTGATAGGTAATATACTTCAGCAGACCTATTCGTTGGTTGATGCTGCAATTGTGGGAAAGTATTTGGGAATTAACGCTTTTGCATCTGTCGGGGCTAGTAGTTCGGTCATATTCCTGATCTTAGGCTTTTGTACCGGCTGTTGTGCCGGTTTCGGTATACCTATTGCACAGAAGTTCGGTGCTCGTGATTATAGTCTGATGCGGCGTTTTTTTTATGTAGGCATACTAATCTCTTTTATTTTGTCTATTGCGCTTGCTGTATTTACGTCTTTCTATTGTTCAGATATTTTGCGATGGATACATACTCCTCAAAATATATTCCACGAAGCATATATTTTCTTACTTATCACTTTTATAGGCATCCCTTTTACTTTTTTCTATAATTTATTGTCGTATGTTATTCGAGCTTTAGGCGATAGTACCACGCCTTTTTGGTTTCTCTTGTTTTCTTCTATACTTAATGTCATATTAGATTTGGTTTTTATTATTTGCTTTGGATGGGGAGTTGGTGGAGCTGCTTTTGCCACACTTCTGGCACAAGCTGTTTCTGTTTTGCTCTGTGTTTTGTATATGCGCCGTCGTTATGATATATTAAGAGGAAATCGTCAAGAGCGTTGTTTTAACATGAAATATGCCCGAAAGATGCTATATACCGGCGTACCTATGGGGCTGCAATTCTCCATTACTGCTATTGGTATTATTATGCTTCAAAGTGCGAACAATGCATTGGGGACTGTTTGTGTGGCTGCATATTCGGCGGGAATTCGCCTTAAAATGTTTTTTATATGTCCGTTTGATACTTTGGGAATGGCTATGGCAACTTATGCCGGTCAGAATTACGGCGCGGGGAAATTGAAACGTATCAATCAAGGTATATGGGCATCTTTTCTTATGATGGCTATTTATGCTGTCGCTTCATTTCTATTCTTATTGTTTTTTTCAAAATGGGTGCTCTTGTTGTTTGTAAATTCCAACGAAACTGCTATTATCCAGCATGCCCAGCAATTTCTATTTGCCAATTCTTCCTTTTTTCTGGTGCTCGGTGTCTTGTGTATTTTGCGTAGCATTATTCAGGGAGTTGGCTATACCGGTTTTGCTATGTTGTCGGGTGTTCAAGAAATGCTAGCAAGGACACTTGTCAGCATTTATGCTGTACCTCTTTTCGGGTTTTCAGCTATTTGTTTCGGCGATATTACTGCTTGGATGGCGGCTGATTTATTTCTTATTCCGGCATATATTTATGTTTATCATCGCTTAGTGCACATTATTTCTGCCCAAAATAGGATCTCGCGTGTGTAAACGAATGATATGAATCTATCACCGCTTTTCTGAATACTTTATTTCTAGCTCTGATTTGTTTGATCAATCATCGTTTGCTATCTCATATATAGCAAAGATCACTTTTATACTATCATTCAATATCAATTGCATTCACCCGTTGTCGTGTCTGGGTGTTCGGCTTTCTTCTTATTGACTTGTTGATAATATTTTTTTATCTTATTCAGTTGCTTTTTCTTTTCCCATTCTTTCTTCCGAGACTGATAGTCGCTATAATGTTTTTCTAAAAAATTATCTGCCATTTTATATGATTTATTTATATGACGCAGTTCTTTTCATCTATTTTAATCCCCATGCGAGATTCTCTAATACGGTTAAGGCAATATTCTACGAGCGCCTACATATCTTGCCGTGAAGTAGTATTTGTCGGGATAATTGTCGATAACAACTCCGCGTGAAGTGTTTGCAGCATGTATAAATTTGAATGATTTGGATCCTGCAACTTCTACTACCATACCTACGTGTCCGATACCACCTTTTCGAGAGCCTTTCCAGAATACTAAGTCGCCGGGACGCAAATTGTCTGTAGAAACAGGACGTCCTTGTGTGTATTGCGCCCTTGAAGACGGATTCAGCTTATAGCCTATTTTGGCGTATATAGCTTTCATCAGTCCCGAACAATCATATACGCCGTTTCCACTGTGTCCTCTGGCATAACGGCTACCGAGTAGCCTTTTGGAATAGTTGAGCAACATGCTTATCGGATTATAGTCTTCCTGATTTGTGTCGATAACTGTTTCTACTTTGTTGCCCGATTTTGTTGGCACAATTACTTTCTTTGTTATTGTTTTAGAAAGCCACCCTTCCTTCTCTATCACTAATGGAGATTTTGGGAAATCGGTATTTGTGAGTCGTCTTATTTCTTTTACTACGCTGTTCTGTGGATCGGCTATCGGACCGTTTTTGTACTTTTGAACGAACGAATATATTTTTCCCGAAATAAGTTCCCCATTCTTGCCCAACTCTATTTTGAGGAGTGGAGCATAGGTCAATGCTTTTCTCATTGAATTCCTATAAGGGGTGCAAAAACTTCCTAAGCTATAAGCTATAAGGCGGTTGTTGTAGAGTTCCAATGCCCGAGGTACTTGTGTACCGTGTCCGACTACCAATGAAGCCCCCGCATCTATACATGCATGAGCAAATTTGTATACGTCACCGCGTTTTTCATGTCCTACACGTTCTTCACGGAAGGGGACATGGCTATATGGAAGTCCTGTTGCGCCGCCATGAAAAGAGACGATTACTATATCATAAGATTCTTTTAAACGCTTGATGAGGGTAGTGGCTTTGTCTATTTCATTAATAGAAGGAACTCCTTTTATATGTCCAAACCCACAAATGGCGATCGAAATGCCATTGCTTTGGAATGAGGCGAATTCATAGCCGTTGTCGAATCCTGCCAGCGAAAGTCCCGATTCATGCATCGTTTTGATAGTCGATGAACGCCCTTCTTCCCCGAAATCCATCGTATGCTTGCCTGATACCGTAAGTACATCGAACCCTGCCTCTTTTAATGCTTTGGCATATCGGGTGGGTATCATATATGATGAAAACTTCGAAGTATTTCTTTTGTTTTTCGTTATTTCGTCTAGAAAACTGCCTTGTAAACTACCAATAGTCAGGTCTGCATCTTGCAAGACGGGTGCGGCATCTTTGAACCATTCTTCTGTAGTGGTCGGCGATGCCTGAGTGGACTTTGATGTATTGGAGGAGCTTATAGTGATATCGCCTGTGAATCCGATAACGACCCGCTGTTGTGCGGAAGAAACCATTGCTATACACCAGCAACTTATGATGAGTATTATTCTTTTCATTTATTTTTTCGTTAACCAGTTGTATCCGCTAATACCAAGCTTATCATTTTTCTTATCCAAATAGTACTGTGTATAGTCTTCTTGGTTTTCAAATCCGACTGAAAGGGTATTCTCATCAACCGATATGCATTTTCCATTAAGTATCTCATCCTCTTCATCCGGGACGATCGATTTTTGGCTTATACCACCATCTGCTTTAATAATGATCACAAATTGAATATCCATTCCGTATTGTGCTTCAGTGAAATGTCCTTTCCATGTTCCGATTAACCATTTAGGTATATTGGCAATTGCAGTGGTGGTATCTTGCTGAGTTATGCTTTCTTTTTCTGTCGATTTTTTTGAGCGAGGACGATTAGTGCAACTGATACAACCTATCAGGCCGAACAATAATAGTAATTTGAGCATACGTCTTGCATCAAAAAATCTGTCTATAGAATATTTCATTTTCTCGGGTTGATTATTATGTTTGACAAAAATAAAAAAAGAAGGGTGTAATAACAAATTCATTCACTTCTTTTTGCAATCTTGACCTATTACTTATATAATCTTATGTCTTTAGAGGGAGAATGAAGTTCGTTAAAGTTCTTTTGGCATTGAAAAGATTATATAAACAAAAAAGGCATTCCATTAGGAATGCCTTACTGTTTTGGGTTAAAAAACTCTCTCTCTATTATTATGAACTAAATGGCTTGGAATGCTTGTTCAAGATCATCGATTATATCGTCGATATGTTCTGTTCCGATGCTTAGTCGGATTGTGCTCTGATGTATGCCTTGATCTTCAAGTTCGGCAGCGCTAAGTTGGCTGTGTGTTGTACTGGCGGGATGAATAACCAAACTCTTTACATCGGCAACGTTGGCTAGCAAAGAGAATATCTTTAAATGGTCGATAAATGCCTGCGCTTCTTCGGCCCCACCTTTAATATCAAAGGTAAATATAGACCCTGCTCCATTGGGGAAGTACTGTTTGTAGAGTTCGTGATTGGGGTGTTCGCTTAGTGCCGGATGATTGACTTTTTCTACTTTAGGATTGCTTTTTAGATATTCAACCACTTTCAGTGCATTGGCTACATGGCGTTCTACACGCAAAGATAATGTTTCAAGTCCTTGCAACAACAAGAATGCGTTGAATGGGCTGATCGTAGCACCCGTATCGCGAAGGATGACCGCCCGAATGCGAGTGACATAAGCAGCTTCTCCTGCCGCATCGACAAAACGTACACCGTGATAGCTGGGCTCCGGCTCGGAAAGCTGAGGAAATTTCCCTGATTTAACCCAATCGAATTTGCCTGAGTCTACAATGACACCACCGAGTGACGATCCGTGTCCGCCGATAAATTTTGTAGCGCTATGAACTACAATATCGGCTCCGTGTTCAATCGGACGGATTAAATAAGGAGTACCGAATGTATTGTCGATGATTAATGGAATGCCGTGTTTATGAGCAATAGCAGATGTTGCTTCAATATCGGTGATGTTCGAGTTCGGATTGCCCAGCGTCTCAATAAACAGTGCTTTAGTGTTATCCTGAATGGCTTTTTCAAAATTTTGAGGATCGTCCGGATCAACAAAAGTAGTATGTATGCCGTAATTCTCGAGTGTATGCTCCAAGAGATTGAAAGAACCGCCGTAAATAGTTTTTGCTGCTACTATATGATCGCCTTGTCCGGCAATATTGATAATAGAGTAGGTTACCGCTGCTGCACCCGATGCAACGGCGAGTCCGGCAATACCTCCTTCTAGAGCAGCTACACGTTCTTCGAATACTCCTTGTGTAGAGTTCGTGAGCCTTCCATATATATTCCCTGGATCTTGCAGTCCGAAACGAGCTGCGGCATGAGCTGAATTATGAAAGACATACGATGTTGTCTGATAAATGGGTACAGCACGTGAATCGGTTGTCGGGTCGGCCTGTTCTTGTCCTACATGAAGCTGTAATGTCTCAAAATGTAATTTCTTTGTTGCCATAATCTTATTATTTTAGTTTGTTAGTTATCAGAATTATTTTCTGTTGCAAAGGTATGTATTTAGAAAATAGTATCAAATACTTGCGGTAAATTGAGAAAATAATTCTATATTTGCAGATTTAACAGAAAAAGCATTAAACAAACGAATGCCTATTATGGGCTGCAAAGAAAAATATTCTATGGACAGATTAGACGAAACGGATTTGAAGATTTTGCGTGCATTGCAAAACAATTCCAACTTGACTACAAAAGAACTTGCCGAGCGTGTTCATCTTAGTACAACTCCCGTTTTCGAACGGTTGCGTCGGTTACAGAACGAAGGCTATATAAAGAGGTATATAGCAATACTCGATGCCGAAAAGCTACATTATGGCTTTATGGTGTTTTGTCAGGTCAAGTTAAAGCAGGTAAATGCTCAAATAGCAAGAGAATTTACCGAAGCTGTTGATGGCATGGCAGAAGTGGTGGAATGTTATAATACTTCGGGAGAATTTGATTATCTGCTGAAAATCCATGTAACCGATATGACGGTATATCGCAATTTTGTTCTTAACAGGTTGGGGACTATCGATTGTCTTGCTTCACTACAAAGTATTTTTGTGATGGACGAGATAAAGCATACTTACGGTATACCTATTTAAAATAAGATTTTTTCTTTCCGCTCAACCTTGCTACCAGTATCGAACTCACGATATTGCCTGTAGAGTTGAGCAACGTTGCCGGAATATCTATAATAGTGCTTATCACCATTAGCGTTCCGGCAAGTTGGGGAGAGAAACCGAAAACGGAGCAGATAAGCAATTCGCCTGTCATGCCGCCACTTGGAATAGCTCCCATCACTGCCCCTACAAGTATGGCAACGGCAATGATAAACAATCCGTTACCTGATGGCTGTGTGTTTTGTCCAAAGATAGTGAGTATAAAGACTATTTTGATGACCCCGCCCATTACCGAACCGTCTTTGTGCATATTGGTCCCTAGTGGGATCACTGTTTCGGCGATGCTTCGAGGTACTCCTATCTTTTCTGCCGTCTCTATATTAATAGGAATGCAGGCGGCACTCGACGAAGTGGCAATAGCTGTGAGAGAAGGGGTCAGTATGTGGCTCCAGAATTTTTTCACTCCTTTGCTTCCTCCGGCAAGCCATACATAGATGGTGTTAAGGATGAAATAACAGAAACTGGCAAGTACTAGATAGAGCAGAAAAGCATTGAGATAACCGTTCAATATTTGTCCACCTACTACACCAATGGTATCGGCGAAATAACAACCCAATCCTATAGGTGCCATGAACATAATGATTCTCATCATACGTAGTGTGATAGCCATGCCGGCATTGAGCAGGTCGGATATTACTTTACCGTGTTCTTTCGAATAGGCCGTTGCCAGGCCGAATAGTACAGAGAAGAGTATAAGTGGCAGTAAGTTCGATTTACTGAATAGTTGCAGAAAGTCGGGTACTGTGAATGTATTTACAAATATTTCTCCTCCTGTAAGTCCCTTTAGTTCGGCATGAACCGGCAAGTGAGCCAATAATAATGATTTGTCTACATTTGTCAGTGGGTTGTAAAAAAGGGTAAGAATATATGCTGTAGCGGCGACTATGATTGCCGAGCCTAAGAATACCAATACGATATTGCCGAGTATTTTGCCTATCATATCCATTTTTTTCATATTATAGATAGCCGATGATACGCTAAGAAATACCAGCGGTACGATCATGACGAACATCATGTTCAAGAATAAATCGCCGATAGGTTTTACTACCGATGCCTTGTCTCCGAATACTAATCCACAAATACCGCCTATCACAATTCCTGTAATCAGGCATATTGTAAAGGCATAATTCTTAAATATATTCATTGAATAGATTATTTTGTTTGAGGATGCAAAGTTACACTTTCATTTTGAAAAATATTCATATCGTCTCGATTTGTTGTATCTCTGCCTGATCTAAATTAATTCTGTTGCTATTTCCCTGCATCTTTTCCGATTTATTTTGCCATTTCCCGCTAAAGGTAGTTTCTGTATTGTCACGATTGTGTGTGGTATGTGATATGGCGGTAGTATACGTCTCATTGCTGCCTTTATATCATCCAATTTCTCTTCAGATACCGGTTCGAGTAATAGGATGGCAGCTTCTCCCAATTTTTCATCCGAGACAGACGTTATAGCAAATGGTACGTCGATGATCGGTTGCAATAGCCGCTCGTCTTCTTCGGGTTGAATTTTTATGCCTCCACTGTTGATCGTATTGTTTTTACGTCCCAAAACGACAAAGCTGCCATCGGGATATAGCCGCACAATATCATTGGTATATAGCGGTTGGTCGCAGATCAGGGGAGCGTTTATTACCAGTGCATCATCGTTCGCTACCGAAAGGTGTACTGTCTTGAAGGGCATGTAATGCAAAGAGGTTTTTTCGCCATTCAGGCGCCTCAATGCAATGTGTGAGAGTGTCTCTGTCATGCCATAAGTGGAGTATATGTTACCCGAAAGGTTTTTTATTTTTTTTTCGAGTTTAGGATCAATAGATCCGCCGCCTATAATGAGTGTTTTTATCTTTTCTAATTTTTCTCTCTCTGCAGCGTTCTCTAGCGTATTGTATACTTGCATCGGTACCATGGCTGTAAATGTTGGAGGTATCTCAACGTCGGCTAATGGATGCCCTGAAGGCTTTCTCACTATCAAATTGAGTCCGCATATCAAAGAACGTACTACCACCATCATGGCTCCGATATATAGGAGGTTCATGCAGAGCAGTGCCGAGTCACCTTCTTTTAGTCCGAGGTATTCGCAAGTGAGGCGTGCGCTTTGCATCATCTTGCTTTTCTCAACTTGAATTGTTTTTGGTGTGCCTGTAGAGCCCGATGTATGTACGGCAATGTAATCCGATTCGTCGAACCATCTTTGTAGAAAGTCGAAGACATCGTGCAACGGCATTTCTATGTCGGTGTTCTTAATGGCTGCTATATCTTGAGCCGTCAACTTCCTGCCATCAAGTATGAGTGTTTGTTTGTCTCTGTCGAATATCATTTGCTCTCGGGTATGTACCATAAACAATCTTTTCGTATTTCGAGTGGCATTTCTATATTGTCTGTGAATAGCATGCCTGTACCAAGACCTTGTGGCAAGGTATTGTTGAATGTGGCGCACCATTGTGCTACTGCATTCAGTCCTATATTTGATTCGAGTGCTGAAGTTATCCACCAGCCTATCTGTCCTTTTTCTGCTTCACGAATCCATTCTTCGCCACCCATCATACCACCATGTAGTGAAGGTTTTATAATAATATATTGGGGATGGATACTTTTTAGTAGCTTCTGCTTTATATCAGGAGTGTTGCATCCTATAAGTTCTTCGTCGAGTGCTATTGGCAGAGGTGTCTTTTCGCAGAGCTGTGCCATTTCTTCCCATTGTCCGGCACGTATGGGTTGCTCGATGGAATGTAGATCCAATTCGGCAAGACGTTTCAACTTGTCCAATGCATCTCCGGGAGTGAATGCTCCATTGGCATCTACTCTCAGTTCTACTTCTTTAGCCGAGAAATGTTGTCTTATATATTTCAACAGCGATAGCTCTTCGTCGAAATTAATTGCACCTATTTTTAGTTTTATGCATCTGAAACCGGCTTCCATTTTGGTTTCTATACGTTGCAGCATCTCTCGATAATTGCCCATCCAAATCAGCCCGTTGATGGGAATGCCCGTCTCTCCACGCGAGAAAGAAGTATCCCACAATGCGGTGCTCTCCATTTCGTAGTGCCGCATTGCAGTCTCCAATCCGAATAGAATAGAAGGGTAGGAGCGAAGTGCTTCTTTATCAATTTCACCATTATTCTCTTCTACCGTTCTGCAAGTTTCATGGAGTATATTACTGTAATTGGGTACATCGTCACAACTCAATTGCGGTAATGGAGCGCATTCGCCAACACCTTTCCGCATTGGATCTTTACTGTCGTAATATTCTATGTACCATACTTGACGAGTGTTGTAAGTGCCTCTTGAGGTTCCTGCCGGTTGTCTGAAATGCAGAAGTTTAGATACTATATTAATTTTAATTTGGTTCATGATTTATATATCAATCGTCGTTTTTGAATTTGTACATACAAAGATAGTACTTATAGACTTAAAAGAGTGGAAATAAAAGGTGGAAATTCACGATAAATAAATCTCTTTTCAGTTCTCAAAATGACGTATGTCCCTAAAAATGTTGACGTCCATACGTTTTCAAAAAAACTTAAGGACGTCACCGAAAAAACTAACATACGACAATTTTGCAAGATATGGAAGTTTTTTTCAATATATTCATTCTTTTAGCTGTCAGTACACTACACTCTCTGATGTGACATTGAAAACTAGGGATAAAAGTATTATCGGATAAATAAAATAAGCTATCTTTGTGATACGTAAAATCTAAAATAGTGAAATGATGATGAAACATAAATGCATTCAAAGCATTATTTGCTGCTTTGTATTATTGCTTTTCATGTCTCCCATACAAGCGAAACATGTACTTAAGGTGCTGGCAATCGGTAATAGCTTTTCCGTGGATGCCGTAGAGCAAAATCTATATGAGTTGGCTGCTGCTGCGGGCGATAGTCTGGTAATAGGCAATGCTTATATAGGTGGTTGTTCTATCGACAGGCATTGGAGTAATGCTCAAACCCAGAAAGCCGAATATTCTTATCGTAAAGTAATAGGCGGTGTCGTGAAGACGGAAGAACACCGTTGTTTGGACGATATTGTCAAAGACGAACCTTGGGATATTATCACACTTCAGCAGGCTAGCCCATTGTCGGGCGACTACCCATCGTATGTCCATCTAGCCGACCTAATGAATTATGTGCGTCGCACAGTTGTAAACCCAGCTTTCAAGTTTGCCTTTCACATGACTTGGGCCTATGCTCGTAATGCTACTCATCCGGGGTTTGTGACATACGGAAAGAATCAGGTAAAAATGTATCAGGCTATTCTACAAGCCGTTCATCAAGCTACCGCAGACAATCATATCGATCGGGTGATACCTTCGGGCATTGCTATTCAGCGGGCTCGTGCCGTATTGGGCGATACTCTCAATCGTGACGGGTATCATCTTTCGTATACGGTCGGTAGGTATACAGCTGCTTGTACTTGGTGCGAGTTCCTCACCGGTAAGTCGGTGGTAGGAAATACATATCGTCCTTTTTCTGTTTCGACTACTGATGCGATGATAGCGCAATATGCTGCTCATCAAGCTATGGAAACAATATCGGATACCACTTTGGTTACTCCTAAGTTTTTTATTGACGGGGCTTTTTACGAAGAATTTCCTATGACAGCCGAGCACCAAAAGTCTTATTTATTGTCTGGTAAAGATGGGAAAATACTTTTCTATTGTAAAAATGTACAACTCCCTGATAGCGACAAATTATACGCGATCCCCGATTTTAAAGTGAAGAATATTTCCGAACTTCTTGATATGATCAATCATTCAAACGGAACTCATGTGTCAAATATGCAAGATTCTAGTAGTAAATATACCTACTTGATTAATCAAAAAATAGCTCCTTTTAGCGTTCTCGATTGGAAGAAAGAAAAGTTCACAAATAAAAGAACGCTCACACGTCCGTTAGTCTTGAATTTTTGGTATATCGGTTGTGGCCCTTGTATTCGTGAAATGCCGTTGATAAGCACTTGGGTGGATATCTGTCCGGATGCAACTTACTTGGCTGTGACATGGAATAAGGCCGACGAGATTCGCAATATTGTAGAACGTCGTCATTTCCGTTTTCATCAGATAACAGACGATCACTCTTTATCCAAAATGTTCAATGTACAATCTACGCCTACCACTGTATTGATAGACAAGCAAGGCGTGATTCGTTATATAATGGAAGGCACTAGTCAGCAAAAACGTGACTTGTTGCTTGCCCAATTGGTTAAATTGTACAAAGAGTAGGGGAGTCATTCTAAAATAAAAGCCGAAAGTCATTGTTGCAGTACAATAATGACTTTCGGCTTTTATTTTATAGTTTCTTTAGTTCTTCTATTTCATCGTTCAAGTCGCGTAAGTCTTTCTTTATGCGCTTTCTCAAAAAGAGTGCTACAAAAATCAATCCGATAATAAATCCTGAAGCGAAACAATAGAAAAGCATTAGCTCGATGTTGTAGAAGTATACTAGTGCCAGAACTACAAAGATGATACAAAGGACAGAGATAAAAATGTTCGTCCAATAGATTGCGATCTTAAATCGGCACAAGTTTTCCAATACCTCTTTAGGCGAATATTTATTCATATCAATTCGGGCTAGCAGGCGCGTATTGAACACGGTGATAAATATCATGCCCATCGCAAGTACTCCTACTGAACGAACAGCCCAATCGCCCAATACTGATGGGTATTTTTGATTGAAGTAGTCGTCCATAAGAAACAATAATGCTGTAATGATGCCCATTTTGAGTGCATAGATGCTGACGATGCGTGCGCGCGTATTTTTAATTCTTTTGTTCAATGCTTCGCGGGCCAATCGTTTGTTTTGTTCTTCCATCTCATCGGCTTTCTTATTCAGAATTTTCCAGCCTGATTTTAATTCATCCAATTCCATATATATGTGTACTTTTATTCGTTAGACAATTTAGTTAGTTTTTCTCTGATACGTTTCAATTTAGAAGCGATCGTATTCTTATTCATACCCATTACGTCGGCTATTTCGTCGTATGGCTTTTCGTCAAGCCATAGCAGTATAATGGCCTTTTCTATTTTGTTTAGTTGGTTAATGAGCCTATACATTTCTTTCAGTTGGTTCATATAATCGTTGCTGTCGTCTATGTCATCGTGTTCGCTGGTCAACGGCATTGCTTCCATATGTTTTTTATTGCGGCGATAGAAAGAAATGCAAGTGTTGATACCCACTCGGTAAATCCACGAAGAAACTTTGCTTTGCCCTTTGAAATTCTCATATCCTTTCCAAAGATTCAGTACCGTTTCTTGGTATAAATCATTCACATTGTTCGAGTCTGTTGCATATACACAACAGATTTTGTAGATTACTCTGTTGTATGTGTTTATCATACTAATAAACTCTTCTTCCTTTCTTGGTTTCATTACCTTGTTTACTTTTTCTATAAGACGCTATGAATTCTGAAAAATTGCACGTCATGCGATTTTTTTATTGTTCGATGCAAGCACTTACTAATATCTGAGGAGTATAATAGGTGGGGAGCATTATGTAATGGAGGAAATTCTTAGCAGAGCAGTATTTAAAGAGGTTAGGGTATAGGAGAAAATGTGTGGTTTATCTTCTCGGATTATTTAGAATGATGAGAGCTCCAATGATTCCCGGTATCCAACCGCAGAGAGTTAGGATAAGGATAATGATAAACGAACCACAACCTTTATCTATGATGGATAAAGGTGGGAATATAATTGCTAAAATAACTCTCCAAATCGACATGTACTTTTGTTTTAGTTGAATATGGCCTCAAATGTAGCTTTTTTCATGTTGATATGCAAATTTCACTTTTAGAAATCTGATGTATCTCTTCGATTTACAGCTAGTGCATCAGCTCATTATTCGATTTATAGTCCCGATATCATTTGTTTTAGTTTAGTTTCGGCCATCTTCAAGCTATATTCGAAATTGGTGAGCCGCGTCGATGATTGAGCGTAATTTTCTTGTGCTTGATGTACCTCTAGTGAGCCCGTCTGTCCCAATTTGAGACGTTGCAGACTGATATCCATATTCTCTTTGGCCAGTCTATAGTTTTGTCTTTCTATCTCGAGCAATTTTTGTTGGCTTTCAAAATCGTTGTAAGCATTTTCCAAATCTTTGCTTATTTGTAGGTGTGCACTTTCCAGATTGTACTGAGAAATGAGTAACTCTGTCTTTGCAACAGCTGTCTTTCGTTTTGTTTCGCCTGCAGTATAGAGTGGTATGGATAGTGTGCCACCTACTTGCATGCCATACGAACGGTCATTTTTTATGTTACCTTGCGAATTGGTGCTTTGCGACAGGTAGTAACCTCCTTGCAGGCTTATTTTGGGCGCATTACTCTTTTCGGCCTCTTTCACTACCAACTTTGCCACGTCTATTTGCTTCTTTAGTGCCAGCAAATCGGCATTAGACGATTCTACTTTTAGGAGCATTTCATTCTTATCGGGTACTATTGAAGGCGGGATGCTGTCTGTCACTTCTATATTGATGGTGGGATCTTCTCCCAATAGTGCGTTTAGCGCTTTTAGAGCTTCGGAGATGGCAAATTTCTGAGTAACCGCATTCTCAGTCGCTACATTCATGTCTATTTGGGCTTGGAGCAACTCCGTCTTAGCCAAAGAGCCTGCATTAAATCCTGTTTGAGCGATGACCGCTCGTTGTCTGTTGTAATTGATTATCTCGTTGATCGATTTGAGTTCTTCTTTTTGGCGTACGATATCAAAATAGGCAGCAACAACGTTGTATATCACTTCAAGTACTTGGGCATTGTATTGCAGTTCTCCAAGTGCTTGCATTTCGGATAGCTTCTTCTTTGTGACGTACATTTTACCTCCATCATAGAGAGTCCACGATAGCATGGCATTGGCTCCCCAGTCCGTACTTAGCTGCGAAGGATATTTGTTGGTGGTATTGGCTGTGGACATTTTCTGATATACGTTGTTGTAGCTCACATTGCTTGTTCCATTGAAGTTTACTGTAGGCAACATTCCGGCGTTGCCTTTTGTGTTGTTCAGCTTGTTGATATCGGCTTGTTGGCGCGATACAAGTATATCGAAGTTCTTACGGAGCGCCATGTCTACCGCTTGTTGCAATGAGAGGGTTTGGGCGCCGGCGTTGGCCGATAGTATCCAGATAAAGAGTAGAACTATTTTTTTCATTGCTTATATTTGTTTTTGCTTGATAGTACCATATATGTAACCGGAATAACGAACAATGTCAATATCAGCGAAAAGAGTAAACCTCCTACAACGACTGTTCCCAGCGGGGCACGGCTGTGAGCACCCGAACCTAAAGAAAGTGCAATGGGCAGACAACCGAAGAAGGTGGCCATTGAAGTCATCAAAATAGGGCGGAAGCGTGCCGATGCTGCTTCGAAAGCGGCAACTCTACGATTCATTCCAAGTTTGCGTTTTTGATTGGCAAACTCTACAATAAGAATACCATTCTTCGTCACTATTCCGATAAGCATAATCATTCCGATTTCAGAGAAGATGTTCAGCGTTTGTCCACAAAGCCATAACGATAGCATGGCTCCCGCTATGGCCATTGGTACGGTAAGCATAATGATAAATGGGTCACGAAAACTTTCGAATTGTGCGGCGAGAATAAGATATATGAGCAGTAATGCCAAGATTAGAGCAAACGAAATGTTTGAGCTACTCTCGGCAAAATCTCGCGAAGAACCTGATAGATCGGTATTGAACGAGTCGTCAAGCAATTTGCTTGCTATTCTTTTCATTTCTTTGATACCTTCGCCCAATGTTTTGCCCTTTGCCAAGTTTGCCGATATAGTGGCCGATTTGTATCGGTTGTAGTGATACAAAATAGGGGGATTGCTATCTTCTTTCGTTTTTATAAGATTATCTAATTGAATCATTTCGCCTGTATTCGATCTAACGTAGAGAGTCGTGATATTGGTCGGCTTGTTTCGTTCTTCTGTGGGAATTTGACCTATAACATAATATTGTTTGTTGTTTTTCAGAAAGTAGGCGTATCTTGTGCCGCTGTATGCTAAATCGAGCGTTTTGGAGATGTCTTGAATGCTTACTCCCAAACTATTGGCTTTCAAACGGTCTATTGAAATATTGATTTCGGGTTTGTTGAATTTCAGATTTACATCTACGTTACTGAATACGGGACTATTTTGTGCTTCATCTATGAAACGGGGCAGTACTTGACGCAGCTTCTCGAAATCCAAATTTTGAATGACAAACTGAACCGGTAGTCCGCGCGAAGCAAAAGTAGCAATGGTAGGTTCTTGGCTTGCTATTATTTTCCCATCTGGGATGCTGCCATATATCTTTGAAAGTTTGTCGAATATTTTGTCTTGTGACATTTTACGTTGCGAAGGATCTTTTAAGAACGTTATGACCGAGCCTGTATTAGCACTCGAGTTACTACCTCCTGCATAGCGGGCTACAACGTCTTGTACTCCTTGAATTGAATCCATACTAATTTGCGCCACTTTGTCTATCAAGTGCTGATTGTACAGATATTCGGTGCCTTCTGGGGCAGTAATACTCGTGCGCAGGTAACTATGGTCTTCCAATGGCGCCAGTTCCGATTTTAAAGCCCGGGATAATGAGAAAATAAGTATCAAGCAGAATCCTACCGTAGCGAAAGCGGCCCATCTGTTGTGAATGAAGTAGCCTAACACTTTGCGGTATCCTTTTTCCAACGCTTGGAAGAAAGGCTCTGTCTTGACATAAAATTTGGAATGGTGCGAAGTCGAACCACCTAGAAAAACATTTAGTACCGGTGTGAGGGTCAGTGATACGACTGCCGAAATAAGTACGGCACTTGCTACTACAATACCGAATTCGCGAAATAGACGTCCTGTGAAACCTTCAAGGAAAATGACCGGAACAAAAACGATGGCAAGTGTCATTGAGGTAGAAATGACGGCAAAGAATATCTCGCGAGTTCCTTCCACAGCAGCATTCCATTTGTCCATGCCCTGCTCTATACGTTTGAATATATTCTCGGTCACGACAATACCGTCGTCTACAACTAATCCCGTAGCTAGCACAATACCTAGTAGGGTAAGTACGTTGATGGAGAAGCCGAAGATATACATAATGAAAAAGGTGCCGATCAGAGACACGGGAATATCAAGTAACGGGCGTAACGCAATAATCCAATTGCGGAAGAATAGGAAAATGATCAAGACTACCAAAAAAATGGCTATTGCCAATGTTTCAACCACATCTTTTACCGATTGCTGTACGAAGATTGATTTGTCCCGGGCTACAGTCAGTTCCATACCTTTGGGCATGGTCTTCTTTATTTGGGCAAATCGTTTATAGAATTCTTTGGCTATCTGAATATCGTTTGCTCCAGGCAAAGGTATCAGGTTGAGCATCACACCGGTGGTACCGTTTATGTTTGAGCCTGTCTCATCATTCTGAGATCCCATAGATGCCTCGCCTATGTCGTTTAGACGTATCACTTGACTGTCAGTCTCTTTAACGATCATATTATTGAAATCATCTTCGGTAGTGAGTCTTCCACGTGTCTTAAGTAACAATTCGGTGGTTTTTCCTCTGATTTTACCGGCAGGCATTTCTACATTTTCCTGGGTGAGCGCCGTACTCACGTCCGATGCAGTAACGCCATAAGCTGCCATCTTTTCGGGGTTTAACCACAGGCGCATCGAAGGTCTTTGTTGCCCATATATGCTCACTGAACTAACACCCGGTATGGTCTGCAATTTTTCTTGCAATATGTTTTCCACATAGTCGCTTAGCTCTATGGCATTCATTCGGCTACTCTTGGCGGTTAGCATAATAATAGGATCGGCATCTGCATCGGCTTTGGTTACTGTCGGTTGTGCATCAATATCTTGTGGTAATGTTCTGGTGGCTTGCGATACTTTGTCTCGTACATCGTTCGCCGCTTTTTCCAAGTCTGTGCCTAAGTTGAATTCGACAGTTATACTGCTCGAGCCAATGGACGATTGTGACGAGATTGATTTTACACCTTCTATGCCATTGATAGCTTTTTCGAGCGGTTCGGTGACCTGCGATTCCATTATTTCCGAATTGGCACCCGAATAAGTTGCCTGAACAGTGATTACAGGAGGGTCGATAGCCGGATAAAGTCGGACTCCTAAAAAATTGAAGCCTACAATGCCCATTAATATGATGATTAGACTCAGTACGACGGAAGCGACTGGCCTTTTTAGAGCGATATCAGATATTACCATGATGTTATGTCTATTTTAGGGCCTTTTAATACTCGAATACTTCAGCTTGTCGCCTTCTTTCAAGAACAAAATGCCCGAAGTCATAATCGTATCTCCACTACATAACCCTTCGGTCACTTCTACCATGGAAGTTTTACGAATGCCTGTTTTGATTGTTACGAAGTGTGCTTTCCCGTGGCGGGCAACAATTACACTTTTATTTTCTTCTTCGGGGATAATGGCGTGTGAAGGAATCATCAATGCTTGCGGATTCTCACCTAGCCGAAGATTGACGTTAGCAAATGCACCCGGAATCAACTCTTTGGACGCTGATGTTATTATCGCACGGACTTTCAGATTGCGTGTCAAATTTTCTATTCCATGTTCTGTGGCAATTACTTTGGCTTCATAATGGCGGTCTGCGCTTGCCATTGTGAAGTTTACTTTCATTCCGGCATTGATAATCGAGCTGTATTTTTCTGGGACATAGAAATCTAGTTTTATCTGTTGGTTGGTGCGGATAGTAGCGAGTAGGGTAGATGCATTAACAACTGCGCCTACACTAATATTGCGTAGCCCGATAGTACCGTCGAAAGGAGCTTTTACCTCTGTCTTTCTGATCAAAGCCTTTTCTTCGGCTATATCTGCGGTGATAGAGCTTATTTGCAACAGTGTTTGTTCAAAATCGTTCTGGCTGATGCCGTTTACTTTTAATAATTGTTTTTGACGCCGATAGATGCGCTTTTGGATATTGAGTTGCGCTTTCATTTTCATCAGTGCTGCCTGCAAGTCTGCATCATATAGCTTCACCAGCAATGTCCCTTTTCTCACAAATTTGCCTTCAGGGAGGTTCACCATTACAATACGTCCCGCTATTTCGTTTTTTAGTTCTACTTCATTGTAGGCTTCAAGCGACCCCGTTACTGTAATATCCGACGATAAATACTGTGGACTCACGATGAAGCCATCCATTTTCTTTTGTATTTTTTCTTTGCCTTCTTGTTTCTTATCTCCAGATTTAGTAAATCCTACTTTGATAAAGAAAACCGACAATAGTATAAGAATAACAGCAATGATGATATTTATTTTTTTCATTGTTTTTTGAATAAAAACGTAAACTAAACGATTAGATATATAGAATTGGAAAAGGTTTATGTGAAATTCTTTCTTTTAGCCATTCTTAACGTATATCTGGCAACTCTTCATCGTTTCAATTGCTGCTTGGTGTTTCAGTGGAGTAACTCCTGCACAACAACTTGCGTCTATTGATATAGGAAGTTCGGGCATATAGGCTTTGAGTAGTAAAGCATTGTTCACTACACAGATATCGGTACAGACTCCTATGAGTTCAATTGATGAGATATTTCCCTGCTGATACTCCGACTGTAAGTCCATAACTAGTTGTAGGCTGCCGAATCGGTCTTTCTTATAGCTTCTGCATTTGTCATTCTTCTGCAATTTCTTCAGCTCATCTATCAATTGCCATCCGTCGGAATCTTCAATGCAATGTTCTACCGCCAACAGTTTCCCCTCCTGGGTCGATAAATAATTGTTGTGGTGTGTGTCCTGAGTGAAAATAACTGTTCCTGCAAAGTTTGCCACTTTGTCTATCACTTTCGGTACAATATTTTGTGCCTCTTTCGACCCCAACGATCCGCTGACGAAATCGTTTTGCATGTCGACCACTATTAAATACCTTTTAATCATATTTGTAGCATATGGATGATAACTTCATCTGTCGATAGGACATTGTAGCAATAAATGGATAGATTGGCATTAATTAAAAATGTATGGGACAAATGTACAGAATATTATAACAATGGCAAAGAATATCCGATAAAAATATACCAGATTTATGACACTTGTACGGTAAGGGGGGGATGTTGAGGCTAAGTGAAGGCAATTATCTTTTTTTTGTCTTGATTAATAGGAATTTATTTGGATATTTATTATATTTGTCTATTGCTTTAAAACGATACAAAAATGAAAATAGCAATTAGTGGTGCTAGTGGATATATCGGCCGTCATCTGTCTTCTTTTTTTGAAGGAAAAGGATATGGGATAGTCTCTTTGGATAGAAGTTTGTTTAAAGAAGAACATTTTTCTGAACTACGCCGCCGTGTTGAGCAGTGTGATGTGGTTGTCAATTTGGCTGGTGCTCCTATTAATAAACGCTGGAACAATGCCTATAAACAAGAATTATATAGTAGCCGCGTCGCGTTGACTCGTCAATTGGTGCGTGCTATAAATGCAAACGAAATGATGCCCCGATTGCTTATATCCATTTCTGCGGTGGGCTACTATTCTCCTGTCGGCGAATATGATGAATATAATGCAGAGCAAGGCGATAACTTCTTGGCGAAACTATGTGGCGATTGGGAGGAGGCTGCACGTACCTGTTCGTCGGGTGTTCGTTTGGTTATAGCTCGTCTGGGTATCGTTCTTTCTACAGATGGAGGGGCATTGGAGCAGATGCTTCGTATGCAGCGCCTTTCAAGAACGGGAATTGTAATAGGAAGCGGCCGGCAGAGCTTTCCCTGGATTAGCATGGCCGATTTGTGCCGTTCTTTCGATTTTGTCATACAAGAATCGCATTTGCAAGGTGTGGTTAATATGGTCTCTCCGCAACAGATTACGCAGAGGCATTTTGCTTCTGTTTTAGCTAAGGCTTATGATATTCGTTGGATTCTCTCTTTACCTTCCTCCTTTTTCCGCGTATTGTTGGGAGAAGGTGCCTCTTTTTTAACAGAAGGGCAGACTGTACGCCCTACCAAATTATCGGGATTCGGCTTTACTTATGTTTATTCTACAATAGAAAAAATGATGCATATCACAGATTATCAAACAATCCACAAGTTGGATGTACCCCGATATATGGGACAATGGTATGAAATTGCCCGCTTCGAGAATCGTTTCGAAAAGGGTATGACACATGTTATGGCTACGTATACGTTGCACGCGAATGGGAAAATCAGCGTTCTGAACGAAGGCCTTAAAGCGGGTGTGTTGAAGAAAGCGCAGGGAAAAGCCAAACAACCGGATCCGGAAAATAATCCGGGAAAACTAAAAGTTGCATTCTTCTGGCGGTTCTTTGCAGACTATTATATTTTCGAATTGGACGACAACTATCAGTATGCTGTCGTCGGAAGTACTTCGGATAAATATCTTTGGATACTGAGCCGTAGCAAAAAATTGCCTGATACCATTCGGGAAGAGCTACTTTGCAAGATCGGAGAGAGGGGATTCGATTCTTCCAAGTTGTTATTTACGGTGCAAGACTGAAAAGTCTCAATAAATCAAAGAGGCCGCAATGTTTTTATTCATGCGACCTCTTTGTTTAATATAAATCATCTGCTTGTTTATTTCGATTTCCAATGTCCATGCACATTGCAGTATTCGCGTGCATAAACCTCGGTAGCCTCTGTCTTGAAGCAAGCCGTCGGCTCGTCACCCGGTTTTAGATATTTCCGGAAAATTTTATTTTCCGTAATCAATTCGATCCATACAATATAATGTTCTGGTAGCATGGGATGTTTTACTTCTCCTACAGAAACTTTATAACCACCTTCAATTTTCTCAATGACAGGTACATGCTTTTCTGTAGCGGCGTCTTTCGAGTTCTCAACCAGAAGCTCCATCGGCTGTCCACAGCACGATAGCGTTCCTCCCGCAGGTTGCAATACTTCTACGATATTTCCGCAGACTGAACAACGATAAACTTGTTTCTCTTTTGTCATAATAGTAATTTTTAATGGTTCTATAAATTAAAAAATGTACGCTCTCAATGCGAGTATTACCTTATTTGTTTATTGGCATTACATCACATCGTTTTGAGTGCTTACAAAGATAGAAAAAATAAATAATAATAGCATACTTTTTTGTTAAAACTTCATCTGTTGCCACACATATTTTTCGATAGTGTTGTTTGGAGTATGCTTGTATCGCTCTTCACTTTTTCGATGCACAATAAACGGAACCATCTGTATTTTATTATTCTAAAAAAAAGGAGTGTATAAAACACTAATAGATAATAAAATTGCATTTATTAGGTATCATATTAGTTGCTTTTTTAAATTTTTCTATTATATTTGCAAGAAAGAATTTCGTCATTTTTAGATATAAACTCTTTCTGTGTTTTTACAGATAATAGGGTCATGTTATGGGGCATTCATGATATGATGTACAAGAGTTTATCGTTTTTGCCCAATCGGACTTCAAATTTCACTGTGATCAAACTGTTATAAATAAAAAATGCCTATGAAGATAGAAAACGTCTTATCTGCTACTTTATTACAACTTCGACAACTTTACAACAAAGAATTTCCTTATTTGACAGACATAACGGCTGCAAGCCAGAATGTCGTACAGTTTAAGCAATTCCTCGAAGAATATGTGTGTGCCCAATCTTCTTCCAAAGAAGATGTGGTGGGGCAATTGTTATTGCTTATTCATTATGACGGACAAGTTATTGATGAGCTCTCTACCGGTCAAAAAATCGCTGTCAATACAATCACTCTATTGTGGCAATTCCTTACGGACAGTCTCGAAGAACAAGAAATTAGTACAGATGTCTTTATCGACCTTTTCTATCAGTTTCGACGTTTGAGTTATACTAACGTTGCTAAAATATCCAAGAGGGAGCTCGATATGGATAGGTGGCTTTCGGGGATTGATCCTAAAATTGTCGAAATCAGAGAGGCCAATAAAGAAAGAATGCTGCATCTATTGATACAAAAGATCGAAAACCGTAAGAAGTTGTTGTCGCGTTTCCACTTTGCCGAAGGGATAAGTTATGATCAGAAATATGAGCAAGTGAAGTTTTGGTGGGATGATTTCCGCTTTCAGCTTGCTATGGCTGTAAAGACACCGGCCGAACTGAATCGTTTTCTGGCTTGTTCATTGTCTACTTCGACTATGTATCTATTGACTACGGCATACCATAAAGGTATGCCTTTTTTTGCTACTCCTTATTATTTGTCGTTGCTCGATGTGACGCGTACCTATGATGATGAAACGATACGAAGTTATGTTATTTATTCGCCACAGCTAGTCGATACTTATGGAAATATCCGCGCTTGGGAAAAAGAAGATTTGGTTGAAGAAGGAAAACCGAATGCTGCCGGATGGCTTCTGCCCGATGGCCATAATATACATCGCCGTTACCCCGAAGTCGCCATCTTGATTCCTGACACTATGGGGCGTGCCTGCGGCGGGCTTTGTGCATCTTGTCAGCGTATGTACGATTTTCAGAGCAAGCGGTTGAACTTCGAATTTGAAAGTCTCAGGCCCAAAGAAGCATGGAATCATAAATTGCATAGACTGATGACTTATTTTGAAGAGGATACTCAACTGAGAGACATTCTTATCACCGGAGGGGATGCTCTGATGAGTCAGAACAAAACGCTTCGGAATATTTTGAGTGCAGTGTACCACATGGCTTATCGCAAACGTAAAGCTAACGAAGACAGGGCTGATGGAGAAAAGTATGCCGAATTGCAGCGTGTACGTTTGGGCACTAGGCTATTGGCGTATTTGCCTATGAGAATTGATGATGAACTGATAGATATCCTTAGCGAATTTCGGCAGAAAGCGGCTGCTATAGGGGTCAAGCAGTTTATTATTCAGACGCACTTTCAATCGCCGTTAGAGGTCACTCCTTGTGCAAAAGAAGGTATCAAGAAGATTCTTTCGTCCGGATGGCTCATCACCAATCAGCTGGTATATACGGTAGCTGCATCAAGACGTGGACATACGGCTAAGTTGCGCAAAACGTTGAATAATTTGGGTATACTATGTTATTATACTTTCTCGGTGAAGGGATTTAGGGAAAATTATGCCGTTTTTACTCCCAATAGCCGTTCCATACAAGAGCAAATGGAAGAGAAAACGTTTGGTCATCTCACATCTAAACAAGCAGACGAGCTTGTTCAAAAGCTGGATGAAGGTGGCGACATAGCTACCGCCATACGTCGGTTTATGAAGAAACATGGACTGCCTTTCATCGCTACAGATCGCAGCGTGCTCAATTTGCCTGCAATAGGCAAAAGTATGAGTTTTAAAATGATTGGAATGACAGATAAAGGGAGGCGGATTCTTTGCTTTACCCACGATCATACTCGTCGTCACAGTCCGATTATAGACCACATGGGTGATATCTTTATAGTCGAAAATAAATCGTTGTCTGCCTATTTGAGACAGTTATATAAGATGGGAGAAAATCTAGACGGTTATCAGTCTATATGGAACTATACCCAAAGTGATACCGAACCTCGTTTCGAACTTTACAATTATCCGGATTTTGGCTTTGATATAACCTCGTCTATGAGCAATTTATCTTTGTGAGTTGTTCATATTGGCGGTTTCTTTTATTTATTCCATGTGCTTTTTTAGCCATGTCGATGCATACCAACAGGTTGCTGCTGGTTTTAGATTCTTTTGCAAGGCATAGTCGTATACGTATTTCACTAATTCGGAAGCAATGCCTTGGCCCTCGAGTGGACTTGGAACATAGGTGTGTACAATGTTTAATGATTCGTTTTCCAATTCATACTCTACGTAGGCCGTATAACCATCCTTCTCGGTCCATGCTTTGCGGTTTTCTGTATCATGTTTGATTTCCATAGGGCTTCGTCTTTAGTCTGATTTCACTTGTACTGTATATGTATATTTCTTTCAAGTTTTTGAGGAACGGACAAGCAACCATATAGTCGGTTGCTGTCCGTTATTATTCTCTCTACACTTTTGCCCCTTTGATGCAAGGGGTTCAAATGTATGCAGAATTTGTTTCGGCTTTGGCCCGGTCTTTATATGCGGCTCTTTGCCGAAAGGTGAAATAGTTCTCCATATTGATAAAGACTATTTCTGGTTTCTCTCTCTTCTTATAACTTATCGGTCAATTCGCTCAATGCTTTGTCTGTGTATTTTTTAATTTCTGTTTATTCGGATGCAAAATCAGGCCTTTCTAAAAAGCTTTCTTTAGATGTCTTTCTAAATTGTTCCACCATCCTTTTTATGATATTCAATAACAAATATAATGTTTATATTTGAATGATAAAAACTAAAAATGCATTTTGTTTTCATTTTTATTAAAATTCTTTTGTTCTGATTTCTAAAATGAGACACTGCCTTTAATGCTGAAAATATTGTATTTTTGTACTCAAAATAAGGTCTTATCATGATACAGCAAGTAGAGTTTACATTGAAGCCGGTAGTGCGGGGCTTCCATTTGATAACGCAAGAAGTAGTGCACCATCTCCCTCAGTTGCCCGAGAAAGGATTGCTTCATCTTTTCGTGAAGCATACGAGTTGTGGATTGTGCATTAACGAAAATGCAGATCCGGATGTTCGCTGCGATTTGAAAACGATATTCGATAAAATGGTTCCGGAGCATACCGGATATTATCGCCATACGCTAGAAGGTAGCGATGATATGCCGAGTCATGCCAAATCTGTTGTCGTAGGTGTAAGTCTAACGATTCCTATTTCCAGGGGCAAACTGAATATGGGTGTGTGGCAAGGCATCTATCTTTGTGAGTTTAGGGATTATGGCGGAGCTAGAGAGCTGGTTGCCACCATCATGGAGTAGGAAAGATAAGGGGAAAGATCACGGACTTCAATTATAGTCCTCTTGCTTTGTATATCCGGTCTTTGGCATCTGTTATCTCTTTGAATTTCTTTTCGGCGGCTTTACGAATATCTTCTCCCAATGTAGCTACACGGTCGGGGTGATGCTTCAGGGCTTGCTGACGATATGCGGAGCGTACTTCGTCGTCAGTAGCATTGGCTGATATTCCTAGAATCTTATAGGCGTCATTCAGACTGTTACTATTCAGATTGAGCATCGAATCAATATCTTGAGTCGATAGATGCATATACTGCGCCACTTCTCTCAACGCTGAGATCTCTTCCGGGCTTACATTTCCGTCGGCCTGAGATATGAGGACGAGGAAATTGAGTAGCTGCAACCGCTCGCCTTCGCCTAGGTTGGTTGCTATTTGTTCACAACAATCACGTATGGTGTGCTTAAAAGCATACGGATTGGTGCTATTCATTTGGTCTTGTTGTTTGAATAGTTTCAGCAGAATTTCTTCTCCTTGTTTTACAGCAGTCTCACCAAAGTTGGTGCGCAAAAAGCGGCGCACCACTTCCATTTCGCTGTGCATCACTTTTCCATCGGCTTTGATAATATACGAAGCAAGAACCAGTAGCGAGAAGAGGAAGCTGTTGCGCTGTCCTTCGTACATCTGTTGTTGCGAATATTCGCCGGATACATTGTTTGATGCGTTTCCGCTGAGTGCATCGAATAATGCGCCCATTGCCAAACCAGCCAAAGCTCCCAAGGGGCCTCCTGTCATAAAACCCATTATTCCGCCTATCCATTTACCTGCTGCCATATTCTGAAAAATACAAAGTTAATATTGTGCTATTTGTAGGCTGCAAAGATAAAGGTTATTTATAGAAAGCCAAAAAAGAAGTCCGCTTAACCATATACTATTAAAGTTTTTTCAATATATTTTTCCGCGTAGTTCTTATGCCGGCTTCCAGGAAATCGGGCTCCATAATTTCCAGGGCTGCTTTAAGCTCGCTACTCAGTTCTCTGAAAAAATGGCATTGCTTATAGGCAAGCTTCATACACAAGCATCGTATGCCGATAGATTCGTTTGCATCTGTCATACTTTCCAGGCAGAAGTTCAGAAAGTCTGTCCGTATGTTGTCTTGAGCAAACGGCTGTCGGTTTAGAAGCGTCAGTATCAGCCTGCATTTTGTTCGGCTACCCGTTTTCATGGCTTCGTTTATCAACTCTTCGTGTTTGTTATAGAGCCATTCGTTATTATGTAGATCAAAATGGGTAAACACCCATGCTGCATTATCCGATGTACGTTTGTCTGCGTCAAAGAGCAGTTCATACAATGCTTTTTTTTTGATATTATTTTGTTCTCCTTGTGTCAGATAGGTTATTTTTTGGATGTCATCGTCATGAATTCTTCCCGACAGTCTTTTTTTGAATGGATTGCTGCTCTTCATTGTTTTGGCACTATAGATATTATATATAGGTATATATACACGTGGGTCGTTTTGCTCGTTATTTTTCCATTCGCTCTCTGACCCTTCCCCACGCATGGGTCGCAAAGAGGCAGCATTTTCGCATCGTTTTGCTCATTTGTTCGAAACGACACTGCGGTATCACGAAACCAAGTTCGTTTTCACCTACGTGCGGTCTCACCGAGGGATCTAGAAGTCCGATAAAAGTGCGATACCCTTTTCGCCTGTTTTCTTGTACTGCGCAGGCTACTACAGAGGAACACCCCGACCCGAACATGGCAGTTACCGTATCTGAAGCATTATTATCATAGAATGCCCACGAACAAAGTCCTGAGAGCATATCGGGAGTGGCAAAGAAAAGCAACCCTTCCATATCTTCCAAACTCTTTACTTGATCTATGCGTACGAAGTCAAGGTATTTTTTATCTGTTTTTGTCACTTCACTTTTTTCTATGAAATCAATAACCATTTCGGGTGTCTTTTTGTATTTTTCTTTAAACGATACAAAGTCGGGGATATATTCGGGCATTTCAGTAAACCCCGTGTAAAATTGTCCACCCATGCAGCCTATCACTGCTGCATTGAGGCTCATGGGCTGCCCTTGCCGGACAGCCTGCAATCCTTTGAAGAAACATCCGCCTATCTTTTCCGTCTGTGCTAACGGTTGATTTGTGTATCTGAATACAATAGGTAGAGGAGTTTTTTCTCCGAAAGCTTCTCTGTAGTCTGAAATAAATTTCTTTACGTTCATAATCGTCTGTATGCTAAGTTTGTATTTTTAATGCCTACATCAACCATTGTTATGTAAAGATAGATGTAATTTACTAAATGATAAAGAAAAATAAGCAAAAAATAGCCGACCTGTCTTTTAAACGGGTCATTTATTTCTCGAAAACTTTTCTGAATGCAAAATCATATTTTGAATTTTCATTCGCTTGACGTATCTTCGTGCTTGGTTAAGAAGAGGGTGAATATACCCCCAAATGTCATAAATAAAAAAGAAAACGCGATGAAAATACGTAAACGCAAGCTTGGTGTTATCACCATGTCAGACTATATCAAGGCTGCCCGCAAGGGCAGTCGCTCTGCCGAACAAGAAATCTTGGGCCCTGGATTTCATTCGATAGATAAAACGCATCGGTCCAAAAAAATGTACACTCGTAAGCCAAAGCACAGAGGAGCTGAAGAATAGCACGACTGTTGTGTAATATAACGTCCGAATATCTTAGTTCCAACTTCAAAATGACGTATGTCCCTAAAAGTGTTGACGTCCTTAAGTTTTTTTGAAAACGTATGGGCGTCACCGAAAAAACTAACATACGACAATTCTGCAAGATATGGAAGTGTTTTTCAAGAGATTCATTCTTTTAGCTGTTAGCATCTTGCAAAATTTTGATTTCGTAGTATGCATACCCCATTGACGCAGGAATGCGTTGGTTAATAGATGATTATGCCAAATCCGTTTTTCAGAACGTCTTTTGAGATGAACATTTGCTGCAACACTGATACTTTTTTATCCCATATAGAGGGTATGTCTTACGCTTTCATATTTTTATAATATGATCTTAAAAAATGATAAGGACGAACACAAAAATTCGTCTTGACGAAAATAAAAGTTTATAATTAGAAACATTTATTTTCGTCCTTATGATTTTCTCACTGTATATCAGTGTGCTATGTGAGCCATGCTTATGCCTTTGTGCTGATTCAGTTTACGTTCTGTCGCTTAATTGGTAACAAAATGCCTTCAGGAGTATTCCTATGGCCTTATCTGGATAAGAAAGTATCACAATAGTCAAGGATGTTCATTTTGCATGGTTTATAAAGGTGTAAAATGCTGGTAATATATTGTTTATTAGATATATATAGTATTAAATGGGTGCGTGGTATTATAGGCTATTGCGCTGCTTTGTCTGTTGTTCATTACCTCTTGTTTTGACTATTCGGATATCAATGGTTGCGATCGTTCATTCTATGGCGTTGAAAATAGTCAGTGCTTAAAAACATGGACAGGCTTATGCAATATCAGTAAAAATGGTCGCATTTTCGGCTTTGGCGAGAATATATGCTGCAGGAGTCATATCTTCTTCGAAGAATGCTCGTTTTAATTTGTTTATCATATCTTTTTTGTCCGATCCGAAGACTGGAATAAAGAGGGGAGTGTGGTTTAAAATAAAGGTCCCCGTCATCGTTACTCTGTATTGGTCGCTTACCGGATGTCTTGAAACGGTATAAAGTCTGTCATCGTTAAGTAGCGCAAGATTGTTGGGAAATATAGATGCTGTATGGGCATCGGTTCCTATACCCAAAATAATGGCGTCGAAGTGAGGCATGCCATTTTGTTTGGAAAATTCCTTTTTTATTAGATTAGAGTAATATACCGATTCTTCGAGAGGAGGATATTCTCCTCGAATGCGAAAGATGTGCGTGGGCTCAATATTCAGAGGTGTAAACAACAACTTGTTGGCATGTAGGTAGTTGCTTTCTTCATCGGAGGGAAGAACGCACCGTTCGTCTACCCAATAAAAGCGAAGCTTATTCCAGTCTATCTCGGTAGCATATTCTTTTGTCCACAGATTGAACATTTGTTTGGCTGTATTTCCGCCGGATAGTGCCAGATGAAAACTTTCGTCTTGAGTTTTCTTCAAGATAATCTGTTTCAATTCGTTTGTCATTGCACGTAGGGCAATGGTCGGATCTGCGTAACTTTTTAGAATCATATCATTATTTATTATCCAATTCGCATGTCCATGTTTCTTTTGGAATACTCAATATTCTTCTTTCTGTAGGTCCATCTTCTCCTTCATTGTATGAAAAGATTCCTTTTTCGCCCTTTTCTTGCCAATATTTCAATATTGGATCGATAATGCTCCAACTAGCTTCTAATGCGTCACTGCGTGCATAGAGGGTCGAATCTCCCAACATTGCATCGAGTAACAATCGTTCGTAGGCATCGGGCAGGTTTTCGGACGACAGCGAGTCGTAACGGAAGTCCATTCCTACTTGTCGTACTGTGAATCCTGCTCCCGGAACTTTCAAACCGAATTTTATTGATATGCTTTCGTCCGGTTGAATTCGAATGACGAGTTTGTTGCACGAAGATCCCGAGCATTGGCCTATAAACAGTTGTTGAGGGGTCGATTTGAAGTTTATTGTGATCTCGGATGCCTTTTCGGACATTTTCTTTCCGGTTACAATGTAGAATGGTACACCGTTCCAGCGCCAATTGTCGATATACATTTTCATGGCGACATAAGTTTCCGTATTTGACGTCGGAGAAACATCCTGTTCGTTGCGATAACCTTGATATTGCCCTCTAACTATTAGAGAATCCATTTCTTTTTCGGAATAAGCGTGTAAAGAACGGAATACTTTGACTATTTCGTCGCGTATTCTTTCAGGGTCGAACGAAGAAGGTGGTTCCATTGCGGCAAACGCCATGAGTTGCATCAAGTGATTTTGAATCATGTCGCGTAGTGCGCCCGCTCCGTCATAGTATTTGCCCCTCTTTTCGACACCGAGTTTCTCTGTTGCGCTTATTTCGACAGAATCGATGTAATTGCGGTTCCATAAAGGTTCGAAGATGCCATTCGAGAATCTAAGCACCAAGATGTTTTGGACTGTCTCTTTGCCGAGATAGTGGTCTATCCGATAAATCTGTTTTTCCTGAAAAATACGTGATAAGTGTTTGTTCAAACGTTGCGCTGAATCCAGACTGGTACCAAAAGGCTTTTCTACAATAATTCTTCTCCATCCGTCATGAGCCTTTGTTACGTTCAATCCATTTTCTTTTAAAAACGTAGGGATTCGCTCATACATGATTGGAGGCGTAGCCAAATAATAGAGAATACGGTCTTCCAGTTTTTCTTGCTGTTGCAGAAGGTCTATTTTCTCTTTAAGTTTGGCATAATCCGAAGAGTCGTTAGAGTCGAAAGAGAGGTAGAATACTCGCTTCAGAAAAGAATCGATTAGTACCGGACTACAGATTTTGTCTTTCAACTCTTCGAGTAGATGATCCTTCATTAGTAGACGGTATTCTTCGTCGGTATGCTGCGTACGGGCTGCCCCCAAGATGCAGAAGTTATGCGGTAACAATAGTTTCTGGTGAAGAACGAAAACTCCCGGCAACAGCTTGCGGGCTGTCAGATCTCCCGAAGCACCGAAAATAACCAAAAGTTGGCTATCTATTTTATTCATAACATTACCCTCCTTTTAATTAAGCATTATAAGTACTGGAAGCTGTATCGCCACCTTTGCCTGTCCAATTGGTATGAAAGAATTTTCCACGAATGGTATCAGTCCTTTCATAGGTGTGGGCTCCAAAGAAGTCTCGTTGGGCTTGAATAAGATTGGTAGGAAGATGGAGCGTGCGCAAACCATCGAAATACGTAAGAGCTGCACTCATTGCAGGTAATGGGATTCCGCTCATGAGTCCGTCGGCTATTACTTTGCGCCATGACGCCAAAGATGCTTTTATTTGAGAAGCAAAGAAAGAATCGAATAATAGATTTTCCAGATCTGCATTCTCTAGATAAGCGTTTGTTATTTTTTGTAAGAATGTCGAACGAATGATGCACCCGTTGCGCCATATTCGAGCAATAGCACCTAAATTCAAAGTCCATCCATAGTGTTTGGAGGCACTATACATCAGTGAGAAACCCTGAGCATACGAAACTATTTTGGCAGCATATAGTGCCTGGCGTATATCTTCCACCGATAGTAAGGTGCCTTGTTTGGGAGTGTCCGGATATATTTCGGAAGCTTTCATACGATCGTTGATAAGTGCCGAAAGGGATCGCGCATGGACGGCTTCCGTAATAAGAGTCATTGGATTGTTCTCGTTAAGCGCTGTTATAGCACTCCATTTGCCGGTGCCTTTTTGTCCTGCGACGTCTAAAATATGATCGATTAAAGGAGAACCGTCGGCCTCTCGATAGCGAAAGATCTGAGCTGTGATCTGTATGAGAAAGCTGTTCAATTCACCCTTGTTCCACTCTTCGAATATCTGTGCCAAATGGTCGTTGTCCAGTCCCATGCGATGTTTCATTAGCGCATACGACTCGGCAATGAGTTGCATGTCCCCATATTCTATGCCATTGTGTACGGTCTTTACAAAATGTCCCGCAGAGCCTGATCCCATCCATTCGCAACAGGGAGATCCGTCATCTATTTTTGCCGAAATATTCTGGAATATATCTTTTACTATCGGCCATGCTTCGACAGAACCGCCCGGCATAATAGAGGGACCGTGCAATGCTCCCTCTTCTCCTCCCGATATACCTGTACCTACGAAAAAGAGACCTTTTTCCTCCAAACTCTTCACTCTACGGTCCGTGTCATGAAAATCAGAGTTACCTCCGTCTATAATGACATCTCCTTTGGATAGATACGGAAGTAATTGTTCTATTAATTCATCGACAGGACTTCCCGATTTTACCATCATCATTATTTTGCGGGGGGAGGTCACCGATTGCACCAATTGTTCGATGGAATGTGTGCCGATAAACTTTTTATTTTTACCTCGACCGTTGATAAAACGATCGACTATACCTTCTTCTCCTAATACGCTACGGTTGTATACCGCTACCGTATAACCTTTACTCTCTATATTTAGAGCTAAATTTTCGCCCATTACGGCTAAGCCTATTAATCCTATGTCTGCTTTCATAATCTTTGTAATAAATGAATCTGACAATACAAAAATAGTCTTTACAAAGGCATATTAAAATAACCATTCTTCCCTTATATATGGCAATTTCTCTTATTTTAGATAAAACCGAGTATACATAAGGGAAAAAATGGATCTATTGTGTCAAGGAAATTTCGGATATTGTTTGAAGTCCGGTTTGCGCTTCTCTAGAAAAGCGTCTTTTCCTTCTTGTGCTTCGTCGGTAAGATAGTACAGCAAAGTAGCATCTCCTGCCAGTTCTTGAATGCCTGCTTGTCCGTCAAGTTCGGCATTGAGGCCGGCTTTTATCATTCGAAGGGCTAGCGGACTGAGTTGCATCATTTCTTCGGCCCATGCCACGTATTCGTCTTCCAACTGATCCAGCGGGACAACCTTATTGACTAATCCCATATCAAGTGCTTCTTGGGCATTGTACTTGCGGCAGAGGAACCATATTTCACGAGCTTTTTTTTGTCCTACTATACGTGCCAGGTAGGATGCTCCGAAACCTGCATCAAAGCTCCCTACACGCGGCCCTGTTTGTCCGAATATGGCATTTTCAGAGGCTATGGAGAGGTCGCAAACGACATGTAATACATGACCTCCACCAATCGCAAATCCGTTGACTGCTGCAATAACGGGTTTCGGTATGCTGCGTATCTGTTTCTGTACATCGAGTACACTGAGGCGAGGCACTCCGTCTTTACCGATATATCCACCCCGTCCTTTTACGTTTTGATCTCCACCCGAGCAGAATGCCTTATCTCCGGCGCCTGTCAGTACAATGACATTGATGTCTTGGTTCTCGCGACAGATACTCATGGCATTACCCATTTCGGCTGTTGTTGTCGGTGTAAAGGCATTGCGATAACGCTCACGATTGATAGTGATGCGGGCAATTCCATTGTAGAATTCGAAAAGTATGTCTTCGTATTCTTTTATGGTTTTCCATTCTCTTTTTGTTGACATATCTCCTAGTGTTTTAGTTGATGATAATAATCTTTTAAATGTTTCACGTCCATAGCGGCATCAGTCCATACTTCCATTAATATAGGCTTGTCGGAAGTGCGGTTTGCCGTGAACGGTTTGATATTCTGTTCAAGTGTAGTTGCGTCGTTGATACAAATATATTCAAACCCTCTCTCTTCTGCCCATCCCTTAGCCGAAGTGGTGTGAGTAGCTGTGATGGCACGACGCGAACTTGTTGTCATCTCGAGTCCGGGGAGCGAATGAAATATTTCGCCGCTACCGTTATTAAGCAACAGAATTCGAATATTGGAACTGTAATTGTTGTTCCATAGTGCATTCATATCATAAAAGAAACTGAGGTCTCCTATGATAATGAAATTCTGTTGCTTCGGGTTGGCCGAGGCACAACCAATCGCTGTAGAAAGCGAACCTTCTATGCCGTTTACACCTCGGTTGCAACAAACTGTCGTAGGCGATGGTATTTTAAATAACTGGGCATAGCGTACAGTCGAGCTATTGGCCAAATGAAGTATACTGTCTTTGGGCAGATGATTTATGAGTGCTGCTATAGCCGACATTTCGGAGTAGGCAAATGTAGGTTCTGGTATTGTCCGACATATTTCTTGCCATTTGTTCGCATAGTCAGTTGAATGTTCATCGGTAGCAACCGATAGTAATTGGATAAAGTCACTCGTGTTTTGTTCGACAGCAACGGTAAGAGAGCAAAATACATCTGCAATCGCACCGTCGGGCGATACATGGATATGTTCTTTTGGAGGATTGCTGCGAAGATATTGTTTCAATCTTTTAGATACAATATGACCGCCGAGGGTGATGACTACATCCGGCGTCATTGTTTCTTTCTCTTCTGCTGTCATGGCATAGAGAGCAGTGTCGAAGTTCCGAATCAGTTTCTCATCCTTGATACTATTGCACAAGTATTCGGCAAACCACGTATATTGTTCGAATAATGAGCTAGGGTAGGGCTCTTGTACAGAAAGAAGTTCGTTGTCTTGTCCGGCAATAATCAGAATTTTCTCGTATCGGCAACATTTTCTTATATAATCTTCCAACTCTTTCGAGTGTTCAAGTGCACTGAAACGTTTGATGGTTCTTACTTTAGGGAGCTCTTGCGTATTGAATTCGAATAGTGGTTCCGAAAGAGGAATGTTTATGTGCACCGGACCGTATTCGTGAAAATGTGTATCGAGTATAGCCTCATTGATCAGTCTGTTACAATACCACTCATCTTCTGTCGTATGTATTTCGGGTAGATTGACAGACTTCTTTACTAATGTGCCGAATACATTCGGTTGAGGCAGCGTTTGTCCGTCCATCTGTCCGATCCATGCTGCGGGTCGGTCTGCTGTGATAACGACTAGCGGAATGCGTTGATAAAAAGCTTCGGACACAGCGGGCTGTAAATTAAGTACTGCCGAACCGGAAGTGCAGCACACGGCAACTGTTGTGTTCAGTTTTAAAGCAAGGCCTATGGCAAAGAAGCCGGCACTCCGTTCGTCGGTAATCGTATAGCATTTAAAATCCTCACAGTTGGTCAACGTATGTACGATGGGAGCGTTACGACTGCCTGGACATACCACAATATGTATAATGTCGTGCGTTTTGAGCAGTGCAACCAGCTGTAGAATGTTTTTCTTATCCGAATACATAGACTTTACTATTTAAGGTTGATAAGCCGCCTCATTGTCTGTAGCTTGTTTTCTGTTTCTTGCCATTCTTCTTCTTTAGTTGATGAAGCAAGCAATCCACCACCTGCATATAGGGTGATATTATTATCATTGATATTCATGCACCGTAAATTGACGTATAGATCAGTGTGTTCGGTGGCATCAAACCACCCTATGAAACCGGAATAATAACTTCTGTCGTAGCCTTCGTTATCGGCGATGAATTGATATGCTTTTTCTTTTGGTAGTCCGCATACAGCGGGAGTGGGATGTAGCATCTTGAGCATTTTACACACTTCAGATGTATCGTGTAGCGTAAAATGAAACTCTGTTTTGAGGTGAGACAAACTACCTGCATAGGCGGGATAAGGACCTTGATCCAGATAAATAATATCGTTCAATGTTAATATCCGTCGGATATACGAAGCTACAAAACTTTGTTCCTTGCGGTTCTTTTCATTCCATTCTTCAGGTAGCTTGCCTTCTTGGAGCGGTTGAGTTCCAGCCAATGCCACAGTGCTCCATTGTCTTGATCCACCAGATAGAAGAATCTCGGGAGAAGAACCTATCCAAATGCCGGTTTGTGGTGTATAACACAAATAAATGAAAGAGTGAATATATTTGCTGCAAGCCTTATAAAAAATATCAGCGGGAGATATTGTGCCGTTGTAATACGAGGTTGCCGAGCGCGATAATACGAGTTTGTCAAATTCTTTTTTCTGCAAGGCATCGATGAAAACATCGAAGCGATCGGAGTACGATTCAGAACAGAGGCTCTGCTCGGGGAGATCGTTTGACAATTCTTTGGCAGCTTCAAAATCCGGCTTCTCGTTATTGCATAATGTTATAACATCGTTGCCGCTGTGAGGCTCTATGAGCACTATCGGGTGTGAAGAATCTACTTTAAAGGGGGCAATGACAAATCCCTGTTTTCCTTGTAGCTTGTCGATGTCGTCTAGTAATTTGATGTTATCGGCAGATTGCTTCACGATATGGAATACTCGTTCGCCGGGTACTCGCCATGCGGCAAACGATTGATGTTTTTTGAGCAAATGCTCTATAATGGTATGGTTGTTTTGTTTTCCTTTGTTCATTTTTTCTTCATAATACTGTTCACTACTCGAATAGACGAAACCAGTTTGCCTGTCGACGTAAAGATATCGACGTTCCAAATGTGCGACGAACGTCCCTTGTGAACAATGGTTCCTACGGCTCGCACGGTATCTCCTTCGTGAGCCGATGATATATGATTGCCGCTGACTTGCATTCCTACTGCTATCTCATCGGGTTGGCAGATGGCCATTGAGCCTAACCCTGCTACTGTCTCGGCCAAAGCAAGCGTAGCGCCCCCATGAAGAATGCCGTAAGGCTGGCGGGTGCGGTAGTCTACCGGCATGGTCGCTTCTACTCGATTGTCTGAAACGAATGTATAGGTGATACCGAGGTTGCCCATCATGGTGCGTTGCGATTTCTCATTAAGTTGTTCGAGTGAGATGTCTGCTATATGTATTTCATTTAAAATAAGCTTTTCTACTGCTAGCGCCACGCCTTCATTGTCGTTTGTTTCTGTAGTCATGTCGGCACAACGTTTCACCGATCCCAGGGCATTGCCCATCGCTACACCGAGTCCTGCAGTCTGAATCATTGTCACATCGCAAACACTGTCACCTATGGCAATGACTTCATCTTTTTCAATATTGAGTTGTTTTAATAGAAAGCTCAGTGTGTTTGCCTTATCTATTTGTGGAGGAACAATTTCAAGAAAGTAAGGTTCCGAACGAAAGACATCGAGCGAACCGTTTAGGCGGCGTTTCCAATGTTCTTCCAGAGTGGTCAGGGCTGTTTCATTGTCGCTTACCAATACACATTTGCAGGGCGAGAAATCTATGACGCTCGAGAATTCAGGTTCATAGACAATTTTCATTTGATTGAGTATGGCCTCTGATCGAATGTGCGGGTCGTTGGGGGTATCGGTAATGATGGCGTCTTCTTTGTAGGTGAAAATAGCAAAGCCGTTCTTGCGTGATTTCTTTTCAAGGTAAGGCAATAGTTCCGGATTAATGCGCTTCTCGAAGATTATATCATCTGTCTGGGCATCTATAATCTGACAACCGTTGTAAGAGAGGATAAAGCCACCGTAGTTATTGAGTTCCAACTGTCGAGCTATAGACCGTAATCCATAAGTAGGTCTTCCCGAAGCGATGACAATACGCACTCCTGTCTGCTGCACATTGCGTAGCGTATAGAGTGTGCGTTTCGAAATTTCTTTATTGCTATTCAGCAAAGTTCCGTCCACATCAATGACCAATAGTTTATGTTTCATAGTTCGGGTACCATTTTTGTTCTTTTTGCAAACTTACTAAAAATACCTGATACGTGTGTGAAGTAAACCTATAATTAGTGTTAGAATATAAAAGAAAGAACGCATCATCGCAAGTGTTTTGGGATGATGCGTTCTTTCTTTTATTGTAAAAGTATTATTTGAATATTTCTTGCGCGTAATGGGTGAGATAGATTCTCCAGTTGCGCCAGATGTGTCCACCATCCGTTTCCATATATTCATACTTGTAACTGTGTGTGTCCAGATATTTTCGATAGTCTGCATTGGTTTTATATAGGAAATCAGTATTGCCTATCCCGATGAAATACAATCTAGGCTTTGAATTGAACTGCTTGGCCAATTGGATATTGAATTGTTTATCTTTTTGCATTTCTTGTATATCGGTACTTTGAGGATCACTGCCTTTCATGAAGATTGCGGCGGAGAAAAGTCCTACGTAGTCGAACATATTGGGATACCGTTTAGAAATGGCGAAAGAATGTCCACCACCCATTGATAGACCGCAGATGGCCCTATTGGACTTACCTTTTAATACATGGTAATTCTTCTCTATATAGTTTATGATGTCAGGGAAACTTTCATCTATCGATGCTATTTCTTTGGAAGCTCCATCGCCTTTGAACATTGGTTTATACATACCTTTCGACCATGCGCCAGGAGCTGCCTGGTAGTCTAGGTTGCCGTTGGGCATCACTACAATCATCGGTTTAGCCTTTTCGCAAGCTATCAGATTATCCATTATTTGGGCGGCACACCCCAAGGTCGTCCATGCATCTTCGTCACCGCCGGCTCCATGCAATAGATAAAGCACCGGATATTTTTTGCCCCTATCGTATCCAGCAGGTGTGTAAACTGTCATGCGTCGGTGCATCTTCAGCGTGGGACTCTCATACCATATTTTTGATACGTTACCATGAGGTACTTCATTTACACTGTAAAGATTGCCTTTGTCACCACGATCTTTTGTAACGATGAAAATATTGGTATAGGTTGCGATATCGCGATTGATATAGATATTTGCCGGATCCAGGTAATCCATCCCGTTGACCTTGAATTTGTAACTGTATAATTCGGCAGAAAGAGGCTTTGAGGTATATGTCCACACTCCGTTATTTTCTTCGTGTAGTTCTGCTATACCTTCTGATTCATCACCATCTTTTATGACTTTAGGCAAGAAATCGCCGGTAATTTCCACCTTAATGGCTTTAGGGGCGAATAGTTTGAATGTGACACTTCCGTCTGTATTGATGACCGGAGAATTGATGTTGTTGCTGTCGAACAAGGCTTCTTGTGCAAAGGTTGTTATAGCGCAAAAAGTAAATAGACAGAAAAAGATTAATTTATTTTTCATGTTATCAAAATGAATGAGTTAAATAGAAATCGTTGGATACGATGCAAAGATATACCATCCGTTATAAAAAGGGCTTAAAAAAATGGTACAATAATTTTGTTATTTTGCTCAGAAAGTCCAATTATTCATCATTCTGGCGAGCCTTTCCAATTGTTTGGCGTCTGTTTCGTCAAAAGTATTCAAATGTTCACTGTCGATGTCGATCACTCCGATTACTTCCCTATTTTGTTTGATAGGGACAACTATCTCCGAACGTGAAAGAGAACTACATGCTATATGTCCGGGAAAATCTTCTACGTCGGGCACAATAATAGTGCGTTGTTCTTTCCACGATGTACCGCATACTCCTTTGCCAAATTCTATTCGTGTACATGCTACCGGACCTTGAAATGGGCCAAGTACCAATTGTTCACCACGTACTAAGTAAAATCCTACCCACCAAAAGTGGAAAGTGTCGTAGAGTAATGCCGAGATGTTTGCCATATTGGCTACTGCATCCGTTTCGCCTTCAATTAGGGCTTGTACTTGCTTCAGTAGCAAGGTGTATTTTTCTTCTTTTGTTGTCATCGAATATTTTATTGTGGCCCAAAAGCCAATGCGGCACCGATAGCGGTTCTGAATTCTGCATGTGGTGGAATATGGAATCTGACGTTATAGACACGTTCCATGAAAGGAAAGATATCTTTGCACTGCGGAATCTTTGTCAGATTGCCGATGAGAACAAAGTCTTTGATGTTTGAATTAAGTGTCGATAGCACAGCAGACGAACCGATACTTTGCAATACCATATATATAAGTCCTAATGCAATGTCTTCTTCCGAAGCATTACTATTGTCTATCTTGCCAAACAGAGAGGCGGTAGCATCAAGGGGCAAGCCTTCCAAGTCGTGCTTGCAAATATCTCTTATTTGCAAATTTATATTTGCAATATTACCATGATTGGCTAATTCGCATATTTTTTTGAAATCTCTTGTTTTGAGTAATAATAGAGCGAGCCCTTGCAGAGTGCCACCACCGATACTGATGCCACCGATATGTTTGATACTGTCGCCTTCTACTCTTACATAAGATGTACCGGTGCCCATGCTTACTACCATTAAATCTTTTAAATTCGTATTATAGCGTGCCCCCAATCCGTCGGACACAAACTCGTCCGCTTTCATAGTGGGGAGTCCGTAGAGTGGTCCTTCGATGTAGGCGCTTCCTACACCCGTTATCATCACTTGCTGGATGTCTGACAAGTCGACCCCATTGTCGTATATATACTTGCCGAATGCTCCGAATAATGAAGTCACAGGGTCGGTTGCTGTAATAAACATCGGCGACTGGATATTGCCATTGTTGAGCCCCACAATTTTAGTGGTGCTACCACCTACATCAATGCCTATAATTAATCCCATTTTGCTATAAATTACTAATAAAAGGACGCTCCAAAGGTAGCACATGCCTCATTAATCACCAAATAAATGATGGTTTTTTAGCAGATAAATAAAGCTGTTTCTCTAACTAATTAATCTAATAGATTGTTACTTATTAATAATAACTGTACATTTTAAGAGAAAAATATGTAACTTGCACTCAAATAAATATTGTAATGACATGAATTCAATTGAAACAAATTTAAAATCATCGATTATGAAACGTTATGTATTTGTGTTGTCGCTTCTGGTAATCGGCTTGACTTTTACCGGATGCGTAAGTAAGCAGCAATTTACAAGTCTGCAATCCAACTATAATAAACTAAAGGCAGACAATACTGATTTGATGAAATCTTACCAGGATGCTCAAATCAGGCTAGCCGAAAGTGGCACTAAAGTGAAAAGCTTGGAAGATCGTTTAGCCGAAGCTCTTCGTAACAATCAAGAGCTGCGTGCATCTTATGCTGCTCTGCAAGGTTCGCTCGACAAGAGTTTGTCGCAAAATTCACAGGGAAATATCAACATCTCCAAATTGGTAGATGAAATCAATGCTTCGAACAAGTTCATCAAACAGCTTGTAGAAACCAAGAGCAAATCAGATTCGCTCAATATGGTTATCACAGCCAATCTAACTCGCTCTTTGAGTACGGACGAGCTGAAAGAAGTTGATGTAAAGGTGCTGAAAGGCGTTGTTTATATTTCGTTGGCTGACAATATGCTTTACAAGTCAGGTAGTTATGAAATTAACGAAAGAGCTGGCGAAACGTTGAGCAAGATTGCTAAGATCATCAAGGATTATAAAGACTACGACGTGCTCATTGAAGGCAATACCGACAATGTGCCTATTTCTCGTCCGAATATCCGTAACAATTGGGACTTGAGCTCTTTGCGTGCTTCGTCTGTTGTTCAGGCTTTGCAAAATCAGTACAGTGTAGATCCTAAGCGTTTGACAGCTGCCGGACGTGGCGAATACAATCCGATTGCTACCAATTCTACCGAAATCGGCAAACAACGCAATCGTCGTACACAAATTATTATTACTCCTAAGCTTGATCAGTTCATGGATCTTTTGGACAAGGCTCCCGATTCTGACTCAAGTAATAAATAGTAATATATTATATCGTATTTGGTACAAATAGTACAGAAAGGAGATAATTATGATAATCGAAAAAGTTCATGCTAGAGAAATTCTCGATTCTCGGGGAAATCCCACAATCGAGGTGGAAGTTACTTTGGAGTGTGGTGTTATAGGTCGTGCTTCTGTTCCATCAGGAGCTTCGACAGGTGAGAATGAGGCACTTGAGTTGCGCGATGGCGACAAAAAACGCTATGGTGGCAAGGGAGTACTCAAAGCTGTAGCGAATGTTAACGAGAAGATTGCCCCTGTAATAGAGGGCATCTCTGTTCTCGAACAACGGGCTATCGATATGGCTATGATTAAACTCGATGGTACTAAAACGAAGTCCAATTTAGGTGCTAATGCCATATTGGGCGTTTCGCTTGCTGTAGCTCATGCCGCTGCCAACTATCTCGATATTCCTCTTTACCGTTATATTGGCGGTACGAATACCTATGTTTTGCCTGTCCCGATGATGAATATTATCAATGGTGGCGCTCATAGTGACGCTCCTATCGCTTTTCAGGAATTTATGATTCGCCCGGTAGGTGCCCCTTCTTTCCGTGAAGGACTCCGAATGGGAGCTGAAGTATTTCATGCTCTCAAGAAAGTGCTCAAAGATCGTGGTGTAAGTACTGCCGTAGGCGACGAAGGTGGTTTTGCTCCTAATCTTAACGGTACGGAAGATGCTGTCGAATGTATACTGAAAGCTATCGAAACTGCCGGATACAAACCCGGAACGGATGTTGTAATCGGTATGGATTGTGCCTCGAGCGAGTACTACAAAAATGGGGTATACGATTACTCTATCTTTGAAGGTGAAAAAGGGAAGAAACGTACTTCCGACCAGCAGATAGATTATTTGGAAGAACTCCTCGATAAATATCCTATCGATAGCATTGAAGATGGTATGGCCGAGAACGATTGGGAAGGTTGGAAGAAACTGACCGACCGATTGGGGAATCGTTGCCAATTGGTGGGCGACGATTTGTTCGTTACCAATGTAGATTTTCTGTCTAGAGGAATTAAAGAAGGTTGCGCCAATGCTATCTTAATCAAAGTCAATCAAATCGGTTCGCTCAGCGAAACGCTTGATGCTATCGAGATGGCTCATCGTCATGGATACAATACCGTAACTTCTCATCGTTCAGGTGAAACGGAAGATACGACTATTGCCGACATTGCCGTAGCAACCAATTCCGGTCAAATAAAGACGGGCTCCATGAGTCGTACCGATCGTCTTGCCAAGTATAATCAATTGCTTCGTATCGAAGAAGAATTGGGCGACAAGGCTGTATACGGGTTTAAGAAACTCAGATAGTTCTGTTTAAATATTTAAATTATTTATGATATCCCAACAGGTAGTTTATCTGTTGGGATATTTTTATTGATAGTGGCGTTGAGAGTTTGCATACTTGTTACTGGTTTTTATAGTTTTTAGAGACCTCTATAATATCTAAAGATTTTCAGAGGGTTTCTAATCTTCATTCGCGAGTTCAAGCTCTTTTGTTCGCTTTTTGAAACAGCCGCATTGAATTCTTCAGTAAAATATGCCGGTTTTGTCGTATGTTAGTTTTTTCGGTGACGTCCTTAAGCTTTTCGTGTGACGTATATATGGCAACAAAAAAAGGACATACGTGAATTTGATAAAGTATGGATTATCAGGTGAACCTAACGAAATCGTTTTGTGTTGACCTATTTTACCTAAAATGCCGAACGTGCCGAACTACATATGGAGAGTTCTGAATTTTTTTATTCGGGGTTTTATACTAATATCAAAAAGATACCTGTAATTAGTAAATATATTATACAAAAAAATCAAAAATAAAAAAAATCTAAAGGACTGGAAAGTAGTTCGGCATGTTCGGCAGGGGTATGTAGATTTTCAAAGCTATAGTATATTGTGAGTGCGATTTTTGACTTGATCAATGATTTAGGTGCTTTTTGGAAAAAGGGATGGGACTTCCAATTTTATGTTGTTGTTCATTATTTCGTAATGTCGTAAAAAGAGGACCTGCAATAATATGATGTCATTATTACCTGTATTTCTATCTCTATTTGGTATTTAGAGAAATGCCATATCAGACGTTATTTCGGCCATTATCAAATAAAAGAAAAATTATTGGTCTGAAGGATAAAGTGTTGTGCTTTGTAAGGTTTATTCCTTTGATGTCCTGGGCGTATTTATTGAATAGCTCTTTGTTTGAGGCGTTTCCGCCGACCTGATTCGGAAATTTGAGTGATTTTTAGAGGCCTTGTAATGAGATGTCTTTTTGCCGAGAGAAATAAATCTAAATTATTAGTGAAAATCCCACTTTTTATTATTACTTTTGGTTTTTAAATTAAAAAAAAGAGATTATCAGAACAATGAATAAGGCATATACGTTTTTTTTATTACTCATTTTATGCTGTGTAGCTGCAAAAGGGCAAACAATAGACGAATTGAAAACTCTTTTCGAGAATGAAAAGTATGGAGAAGCACTGCCACAACTCAAGAAAATGATAAAGACACAACCGGCAAATGCAAATTTGAACTATTGGTATGGCGAAAGTTTACGCAAGACCGGGAATCCTGAGATGGCTCTCAAATATCTGGAAATAGCTTCAAAGCGTGGAATCTCGGCAGCCAACTTATCGCTGGGTAGAACTTGTGAAGCGCTTTACCAATTTGACAAAGCTTCTGTCTATTATAATAATTACCGCCGTATGCTGCTACAGCAGAAACGTGCTACTGATGAAGTCGATCGTGACATAATACATTGCAAAATGGGTTTCAACATGTTGCAGGGAGTAGAAAAAGTATGTGTCATTGATAGTTTCGTCGTCGATAAAAAGAATTTTTTAAGTGCTTACAAACTAAGTCACGAATCCGGTAGCCTGTACTATTTCAAAGATTACTTCAAATCCGATTCCACTTCTATCGCTACTACTGTTTACGAAAACGAGCGGCAGAACCGCATATTATACGGAGGTGCTTCGACTGATGGGGCTATAAAGTTGTTTTCTCGAATCAAGACTACAGACGAAGGCTGGAGTACTCCTACTGCACTACCCGATGTTATCAACGAAACCGATCATGTGAATTATCCCTTTCTACTCGACGATGGCGTAACGCTCTATTTTGCTGCCGATGGTAAAAATTCGTTGGGAGGTTACGATATCTTCGTTACCCGTTATGATACGAATACGGATAGTTATCTGAAGCCCGATAATATAGGCATGCCCTTCAATTCGCCTTTCAACGACTATATGCTGGCTATCGACACCTATCACAATATCGGATGGTTTGCTTCCGATCGTTATCAACCGACTTCGAAAGTATGCATTTACGTCTTTGTTCCCAATGCATCAAAAGTGGTATACGACGCCAAAACGATCGAGACAGGCAAGCTTATTGGATTGGCCAAACTAAATGTTATTCAATCGACATGGATTGATAGTGACAAGCTCAATGCTGCCCGTAAGGAATTGGACAAGATGCTTAGTCGCAAACCGATTGCTCAACAAAAAAGCGGTAGTCGTAATACATTTACCTTTGTCGTCAATGACAGCCATATCTATCACGAATATACCGACTTCAAGTCCGAAGATGCATTGGAGTCATTTAAAAAATGGGAAGAAGAGCAAAATAAATTTGAGCAGAACAAAAAACGGCTCGAAACACTACGTGTGCAATATGCCCAATCAGATTCTACACTCAGAAAGAATCTGAGTAGTACTATTCTTCTTTTGGAACGCCAGCAACTTGAAAAAGAACCAATTCTGGAAAAACAAACATTGCTCATTCGTAAACTTGAAATAATGAAGCTAACACGATAATAACCTATAATTAAAAACGTATATGGATATATTTGTCATTATTATATTAGTCATTGCAGCTGTCTTGCTATTCATGGTCGAATTGTTTATCATTCCTGGTATCAGTTTGGCTAGTCTTGCAGCGGTTACTTGTTTGGTATTGGCCAACTACCTGGCTTATATCAATTTAGGTAGCACGGCATTTATCATTACGCTTATTGTCTCGTTGGCAGCGACATTGGCTACTGCCATTCTATTCATGCGCTCCAAAATGCTGGATCGTGTTTCTTTGAAAGAGACAATCAGTTCGTCGGTAGAAAACCTCAAAAAAACTTCGGTTAAAGTAGGTGATGAAGGTGTCACTACTACTCGGTTGGCACTCGTGGGTTACGCCAATATATACAACCAGATAGTAGAAGTAACGTCGTGTGAGGGTTTTCTCAATGCCGATACTCCTGTCAAGGTAGAGCGCATCACTAACGGCACGATATATGTTCGAAAACAATAATCACTAATATAAATAAATTATGGAATCATCAGTCGCATTTATTATGATAGCTATCGCCGGTGGCGTGCTATTCTTGGCTCTTTTCTTCCACTATGTGCCATTCTTTCTATGGCTGTCGGCCAAAGTATCGGGTGTCAACATTTCGCTCATTCAGTTGTTCCTGATGCGCATTCGTAAAGTACCCCCCTACGTGATTGTTCCGGGACTTATCGAGGCGCATAAGGCGGGTTTGCAGAATATAACTCGTGACGGACTCGAGGCGCATTATTTGGCAGGGGGACATGTAGAACGTGTAGTACACTCCTTAGTGTCAGCTTCAAAAGCCAATATCGACTTGTCGTTCCAGATGGCAACAGCTATCGACCTTGCCGGTCGTGACGTGTTCGAAGCTGTACAAATGTCTGTCAACCCAAAAGTGATTGACACCCCTCCTGTATCGGCAGTTGCTAAAGACGGTATACAGATGGTCGCCAAGGCACGTGTTACCGTGCGGGCCAGCATTCGCCAATTGGTTGGAGGTGCCGGAGAAGACACTGTACTCGCCCGTGTAGGTGAGGGTATCGTTTCGTCTATCGGTTCGGCATTGAATCATAAATCGGTACTCGAGAATCCGGACTCCATTTCGAAGCTCGTGTTAAGCAAAGGGCTTGATGCTGGTACAGCTTTCGAAATTCTATCTATCGATATAGCCGATATTGATATAGGCAAAAATATTGGCGCAATGTTGCAGATGGATCAAGCCAATGCCGATAAAAATATTGCTCAGGCCAAAGCCGAAGAGCGTCGTGCGATGGCTGTGGCTCTCGAACAGGAAATGAAAGCTAAAGCTCAGGAGGCTCGTGCCAATGTTATTCAGGCCGAAGCAGAAGTACCTTTGGCTATGGCCGATGCTTTTCGTAATGGAAATCTTGGCGTGATGGATTACTATCGCATGAAAAATATCGAAGCCGATACTAATATGAGAGATACCATTGCCAAACCGGCTCAGGGGAACAAGCCTACACCCACAATAAAATAGTCTCTTGTAGGTGTTGGCAGGCTAGAATTAGGGCGTTGCCTTTATTAAAGAAAATCTATCAGGGCGGACATATAAGTCCGCCTTAATAGACAATACGAATATCTACTTAAAACAGAAAACAATGAAAAAATATTTCGCTCCATCAGAGCTACTCATTAACGAAGACGGTAGCATATTTCACCTTCATATCAAACCCGAGCAACTTGCCAACAAAATTATCTTGGTAGGCGACCCGGGACGTGTATCTATGTTGGCCTCTTACTTCGACAACATCGAATGCGAAAATTCCAATCGTGAATTTCATAGCATCACGGGATCTTACAAAGACAAACGTATTTCTGTGATCTCTACGGGCATAGGGTGCGACAATATAGATATTGTTCTCAACGAGATAGATGCACTAGCCAACATAGATTTCGCTACCCGAGAAATCAAAGAATCCCTGCGCGTACTGGATATTGTTCGCATAGGTACTTGCGGTGGTTTGCAACCCAATACACCGACAGGCTCTTTTATTTGTTCCGACAAGTCTATCGGATTCGACGGGTTACTCAATTTCTATGCGGGGCGTAATGAGGTATGCGATCTCGATCTTGAAGAAGATTTTGTGGACTATATGGGCTGGGAAGGTAATGTATGTCAACCTCATCCGTATGTCATCAATGCAGACAAGTCGCTTATTGAACGTATCGGTCACGATATGGTGCATGGTATGACTATTGCATGTGGTGGCTTCTTTGGCCCGCAAGGACGTGAGCTGCGCATTCCATTGGCCGACCCACAGCAAAATGCCAAAATAGAACAATATGAATATCAAGGGCTGCACATCACCAATTTCGAGATGGAAAGTTCTGCGGTAGCGGGACTGTCGCGTCTCATGGGACATCATGCTGTTACTGTCTGCATGGTCATTGCCAATCGTTTGGCAAAGCAAGCCAATACAGGCTACAAAGGCACTATGGAAATTTTGGTACAAACAGTATTGGATAGAATTTAGCGGCACATGAACAAGGGGGAAACAATCTGCGCTATTGCCACTGCTACAGGTGGCGCTTTGGGTATCGTAAGAGTATCGGGTAAGGAAGCCATCGCATATACCGACCATGTATTCAAGCTTGCATCGGGCAAAGAACTGTCCGAATGCAAACCTTATACGTTACATTTCGGTCGTGTCATGGACGGTGCGGAGGTTGTAGATGAGGTATTGGTCAGTCTTTGTCGTGCACCTCATAGTTATACCGGCGAAGATACCACCGAAATCACATGTCATGGTTCTCCATACATTCTTCAACGCGTATTGCAACTGCTCATCGCCGCCGGTTGCCGCATGGCTCGTCCCGGTGAATATACTCAACGGGCTTTTCTCAATGGAAAGATGGATCTCAGTCAGGCCGAAGCTGTAGCCGATCTTATTGCTTCGACCTCTGCATCTACCCATCGGCTGGCTATGAACCAAATGCGGGGAGGATTTAGTAAGCAATTGGCTGATTTGCGCGAAAAACTCTTGCAATTTACTTCACTCATCGAACTTGAACTTGATTTTAGCGAAGAAGATGTTGAGTTTGCCGACCGTACACAATTGCGTCAACTCGCCGAAGAAATATCCAAAGTCCTTCAACGCCTTGCCAATTCGTTCAGCGTGGGCAATGCTATCAAAAATGGTATACCCGTAGCTATCATTGGCGAGACCAACTCCGGCAAATCAACCTTGCTTAATGCCTTGCTCAATGAAGAAAGAGCCATTGTGAGCGATATTCAAGGTACTACTCGAGACGTTATTGAAGATACGATCAATCTGGAAGGTGTCACCTTTCGTTTCATCGACACCGCCGGTATACGCGACACTACCGACCGCATTGAGTCTATGGGTATACAGCGCACTTTCGAAAAGATGGATCAGGCCGAAATCATCCTATGGATGGTCGATGCCACACAAGCAATAGAGCAGACCGATCGTCTCGACAAACAAATAGCTGCCCATTCCGAAGGTAAGCAGCTCATCCTTGTGCTCAATAAGTGCGATCTGCTCACCGATGAGCAACAAAGCGCTCTTTCACCAATTTTAGAACGCTATCCTCATCATCTCTTTATCTCTGCCAAGCACGATCGTCATATTGACAATCTGCAACAGCTACTCATTAAAGCTGCCCATCTGCCTTCGGTCACTCAAAATGATGTCATCGTCACCAATGCCCGTCATTACGAAGCCCTCACTGCAGCTCTCACTGCTATCGATCGAGTTCGCCAAGGATTGGACACCAATTTGTCGGGCGATTTCATTGCTCAAGACATCCGTGAGTGCATCTTTCATTTGAGCGATATAGCCGGCGAAGTAACAACCGATGATGTGCTGCACAATATCTTCAAGCATTTCTGTATCGGCAAATGATATTTATAAGCGATTAGAAAATAATTTCTAGGAAATAATTATTCATAGTATGATTATCAAATCAAAGATTTGTTACAATAGAAGCCTTGAATATTTGATGGAGCATAATCTGCTCGAACCTATGATTAAGGCTGATCAACTTGTGCGCAAACTGAATGATTTGCCCTTAGTTGCTCTGGATGAACAACAGCATATTATCAAAGAACTTTTTGGTAGTGTTGGCGCTAATCCGTCTCTTGCTCATAATTTTCATTGCGATTTTGGCTGCAACATTCACGTGGGAGATAATTTCTATGCCGGATACAATTGCACTATGCTAGACTTTGCTGAAATACGGATTGGAGATAATTGTCTTATTGGTCCGAATGTAGGAATTTATACTACGGGGCACAATGAGTCGCCAACGTTGCGTCATGAGACTGGCTATGCTATTCCTGTGACTATTGGTAATAATGTATGGATCGGTGGAGGTGTCACTATTTTGCCAGGTGTTATTATTGGCGATGGTGCTATTGTGGCGGCAGGTGCTGTTGTTACAAAAGATGTTACAGCAAATACTGTTGTTGGAGGAATACCGGCAACAATAATAAAAGAAATTTGTAACTAGTTCCACTCTCCTTCGATTGTTATTCTTGGATTTCTCTTTGAAGTATTTAGATAAGATGTTCTGTTCCATAAATAGGTATTGTCGTCCGGTACATAAAAAGTTTTACCGGACAGTCCTCTTTGCCAATAGGTAAACAAAATAAGAATATAAAAAACATGCATTGATTATCAATAGTATACGTTTCCTTTTATATAGAAGTAATATAATCACTTAGTTATTGTTGATGTTAAATAAATAATCAAATGCAGTATGAAAAAAGTTATCTTTATGTTTGCCTTATTGTCTATTAGCGCAAACTTATTTTCTCAACAATTATCTTATCAGGACACTATTCCGGGAACCTATCAAAGTACTATGATAAAGATAGCACAAAACTACAATGATGCCAGTAAGGTTATTCAGTACAAAGATAAAGAGGACGGCTTGATTGTGCTTAAAGCAGCCTTTGACTTTGATATTCCGTTTTCATGAGGAGCAAACAAAACCGTTGGCGGCTTAATATATTATTCTCTAACAATAACCGATACAGGGAATAATCAACTCACAATTAAGATGAATAACTTTGAGCATCGTTCGTATGGTAGCAAAAGTTTTGGAATAATAACAACCGATGAGGAATCCAATGTAAAGACATTCCAAACGAAAGGTTGGAGAATCAAGGTATATAATCGAATGAAAGAATATAGCGAACGAAATTTCTTATCCGTAAAATCAATGCTTGGCGATAATTGATTAGGGTTTACGAACAAATGCAGAGGGCTATTTCTTAGATTTAGCCCTTTTTATATCTTAAAAATAAGTATTGAATAAGTTTTATGCGTGATTATAGGATTCTTATTTCGATATTTCGTATTTTTGGAGTCAAAAATTTAACATTTATGATAAACATTCCGGTAAAAATATCAGTTCCAGAAATATGGAAAGGACAATTTGAGAAAGAAAATTGGAATTTTGTAAATTTCATTGTGGGAGCCAATGGGACAGGAAAGTCACTATTTTCAGAGCAATTAAAACAGGAAATGCAAAGAAATAAGTTACAGGTTAGATTATTAACCGCAGAAAGATTAGCTGGATTTGAGAAATTTAACTATACTTATTTTAGTAACAGTGGTTTTAATAGTGGTTTAGATATTTCAAACTTTAACACATATAAAAGTTATGGAGAACAATATGGTTTGTCAACTTCTGCTTTTGTGATATTAAAAGAACGGTTAGATATAAGAATAAAAATAGAAGCATTGTTATCTGATTTGTTTAAAAAAAGCATACGATTAGTTGAAGAGGGAGGCTATTTAAAACCCAAAATGCAAAATATTGATGGAGGTGCAGAGTATGTTTTAAAAGAAAAAGAATGTCATGGATTAAAGGAGATTATTACATTACTTACATTCCTCTATGATGAGAGATATAATTGTATAATTTTTGATGAGCCAGAATTACATTTACATCCTCAATTTCAATCGTTTTTCTTAAATGAAGTTAGGAAGTTAGCAGGAAACCCATTACAAGACCCTACAAAGAAATTATTTTTCATAATAACCCATTCTCCATATTTTTTAGATTTATGTTCTCTTGATGATTTGAAAAGTGTAATAGTATGCCATACATCCCTAATGCCAACATATATTAAAGATGGAGATTTGGATACTCAAGATGAATATCTATTGCGCCGCTTTTTACCTCGATTTAATACTCATCATAAACAATTTTTCTTTTCTCCAAATCCGGTTTTTGTTGAGGGCTATACAGACCAACAAATAATAACACTCCTATTTGAAAAATGCGAAATGAATATTGCCGCTTCTGGCTCAAGTATAATTGATGTTGGGGGAAAAGATGAATTAGCTGTTTTTTATAAGCTATGTAAAAAGCTTGCTATAAATTGTCAAATAATTGTTGATTATGATGCTTTCTTTAGGGGAAAATTACGAGAATTTTTCAGCAAAGACCAAAGTGTAATAGATTGCTTCGTAAAAGAGGCAATGGGTGCAGATGTGGCTTCTTGTATTGGAGAAATTGAAAGAAAATTAACTGCGATTGCTGACATTTTAGTTACTAAATCATCATCAAATCCTGATATACAAAATATTATTACTTATTTAGTCGATTTATATAAAGATAAAAATAATAATATTGAAAAAATAAAAGATGCTACTTTGCTTTCAATATATCGTATTGGAGACCAAATAAAGACAATATTACCATCTCCGATAGAAATTGATTCTATCAAGAGTAAGCACCTGAAATGTATTGAGTGTATTGAAGATGCAAATATTTTTGTAATTCCAGATGGAGAATTAGAGCATTATTTTAAAGCATCTACAGTAGATTATCTTAATATTACAAATAAAGATAAGTTGTTCCATGCTGAAAGAGATTTTATATTAGGATTAGACAAAGTTACTACTGAAAGTAATTATTCTGAATTATTGCCATTGTTAGAAAAATCAATACCTCATATTGATGTTGATATGGTTAGGCATCTTAGATTCGTTCTTGTAGAATGGATACAAAGCGTTCAAAGTTCAGTATCAAGAGGAGAAGTAAAAGATATCACAACTCTTAAAACTAATGCAAGGGTTAATTATTCTCTCTTTAATCAACTTTTTGAGTGTGATGATATAACAACAAAGGAAGATGGCACCTTTTCATGTGTAATAAAAATTAATTCCTCTATAATTGGTACCGAAAAAGAAATAACATTTGACCATGCAACGACTCCTCAAAATTTCAAGTTGCAAGTATAATATACCTCAGTTCGGGATAAGAGAAGTGAAAAATAGAGTATAAAAAAGTTGGTAATCGTAAGAATATTTTGTATCTTTATATTTGACAATCAATAATTTACAAAATTAATTCAATATGATTTCCAAGGATAAAATTACAGAAATATTTTATATTATCGATGAATTCAGCTCTATATTTGATGCTGAAATAGAGAAGCACCATTTACTATCCACTACAGGGAAAGCCAGACGGATGAGAAAAGCCTCTCTTTCTGACAGTGAAATAATGACTATCTTCTTCTTGGTCGACGGACTTGCCTGTACTGCTAACTCGGCATTCAGAAGCTATTTGATCCCGTTTTCACTCATGTGTCCCAAGGCACCATAATCCTTTCCTTGAGAGTCTGCCTGTTTCTTATAACCGCCCAACACGCCACGCGCCCCATGTGGAGCGCTTCAAAAATTTCACATTGGGGACGATTCTCTCTCAAACACCTGAAATGCACGTTTGAGTTTGCTCATCTTTATTGTTCTGTTTGCCATATCTTCGTAATTTGTTCCCTGATCACAAAGATAGGAGGTTAATAGTAAAACCTTACAGAACTAAACCCTTTATTGGTACCGTGTAAAAAACGGTTGATATCCACCCATCCGAAACGGTGATATCCGTTCGCTTTTTAGTTACTTTCTCTAATTCATTCTGATATTGTTGGCAAATGTAGTTATTTCTTTCTTAAACTATCCCCTTTCAGTTCAAAACGATGTGTAGCATTTAATGAGTTAAGATATTTGTTCATGTTTTCGTTTAGTCCTCGTATTTTCCATCCATTAGCTCTTGTTTATTCATATTTTGTCCCCCGTTTGTCTTCTAAAAGTCAGACAAGGGACAAATTTTGTCCCTCGATGCAATTAGACCATTTACTCCTGTAAAATCAGATAAAATCATAGGCAACGAGCATTTTATAAAGCAGTTTTAATTTCGTATTTGAGAATATAAACGAATGCTATAGTATTGTCACATAGTAATATACTAATAAATCATACTACATCTTAAATTACCACAGGTGATATTTCTATTAGAATGTCCCAAAAGTATTATCCCTACTATTTCTGCAATTCTATGAGTTGTTTTCAACTCATATGTGCTATTAGTGAAATGTCTTTTAAAAAGCGCTTGTAAACAAAGTCTGTGGTAGTCAGTTGAAGCTCTCTAAAAGTAATAACCAAATTCAGAGAAGGTCAAACCGATCTATGAAAGGTCAGATTTTTCCCTCTACCAACACCAACTTTCAAAAATAACGAGTATATTTGTGGCAGAAATTCGTGTAATGACACAAAAAAAATCCATAAATATGCTTTTTGAAAGAAATCAATATCTACAGCAGCTCATAACAGCAGAAGACAATGGAATGATCAAGATAATCACAGGCATCAGGCGTTGTGGCAAGTCATTCCTGTTGTTCAACATATACAAGCAGAACCTGCTATCCAGAGGAATACCGGCAGATCATATCATAGAGGTAAATCTGGAAGACAGACGCAATAAGAAACTTCGTGATCCAGATGCTCTCCTTGAGTATATTGACTCACAAATGAAAGACTCTGAGAAGTATTTCATTCTGTTGGATGAGATTCAGTTGGTTTCCGAGTTCGAGGATGTTCTGAACTCCTACCTGCACATTAAGAATACTAATGTATATGTCACTGGGTCTAATGCAAAATCCCTGTCAAAGGATGTTATTACTGAGTTCCGTGGTCGTGGATGGGAAATCAGGGTTCGCCCATTGAGTTTTGCTGAATACTATGCCAAAGTTGGTGGAGACAAACAGGAAGCCTTAGAGAATTATTACTTATATGGAGGTCTTCCTGCAGTAGTTCAATTAGAAAAACCAGAAGATAAGCAGAATTATCTGAAGGAAATCTTTGAAACTGTTTATCTCAAAGATGTATTGCAGCGCAACCACCTTAGAAACGCCGAGGGTATGAGTGAGTTGATAAAGATTCTTGCCTCTTCAATGGGCAGCAGCATAAATGTTCAAAGAATTTTAAACACTTTTAAATCTGTGAGTAACGTTGACATCGGAGCCAACACTATCAATAGATACCTGGAGCATCTACATGATTCATTCATCATCAGTGAAGCATTGCGTTATGACATAAAAGGCAGAAAATACATTGGGACAGAAACCAAATATTATTTTGAGGATCCCGGCATCAGAAATGCTGTTGTTGGATTCCGACAGATTGAATACAACCACACCATGGAGAATGTTATATATAACGAACTCTGTCGTATGGGATATAGTGTTGATATAGGCCTGGTGGAGACTTTTACCAACGATGCAGACGGTAAAACCGTCAGAAAGAATCTGGAGATCGACTTCATTGTGAACCGCCATGACCAGCGAGTATATATTCAATCAGCTTATCGTATGCCGAACGAAGAAAAACGAGACCAGGAACTTGCCTCTTTCCGCAATGTAACGGATGGATTCCGCAAAATTCTTATCGAGGGCGACAGATATACTACTCATTACAATGAGGAAGGCATCCTCGTAATGAGCCTCTATGATTTTTTACTGAAAGGCATTGGTGATAATTGAGTCAAACATATAGAAATCTATTGCTGGCAAAAAGAAAAATAGCAGAAGTCTTACACGAATGCAGGACCTCTATAATTAACAAGCTGTTTTATATACGGCAATCTAATTTAAGTACATATGACAAAGAAAATAAGAAGAAACGATCCGTGTCCTTGTGGCAGCGGAAAGAAATACAAACACTGTTGTATGCGTGCTGAGCAATCGAAAGATAACAAGGTAACACAAAATCGTGCTCCGCTCCAATTTTCAGGATTGTATGCTCCTAAGATACTCGCTTATTTGGGGTCACATAATGTGGCCCCCATTCTTGACTACCTCATAGCCCTTCAGTTGAATCCTGCGAATAATGGGAAGAATCTGCGCTTTGAGCACATTGGACAGTTAACCGTATCTTCAATGGGGAAGGGGAATGCAAGTCCAGACTTTCGAATTTTCAAACATCTGATAGATGAGGAGTATCCTTACGATATGATGGAGGACATTCCCATTAATATGTTCTGTGAGACGGTAGTTTTCCATGGTGGAAACTATTTGTTTTTCCCCGGGCTGTCAACTCATTGTTCAGAACTATTCCGCGCGATGACGGAATCAATCTACCGTGTCGAGGGGGTGTTCCCGGAAGCATTTAAAACAGAAATCTATCAGGGTGTAACTCTGATGCTAGAACTGGGCAATACTGTTGCGACACGTGCCGGAATAAAGGAAATGATAAGAGGAAACAATAACCCGCGCGAAGAAATTACAGAAGCCCTCCCTAATCAAAGTTATGCCATATCCAAGGCGATGATGGCGGATGTAATCAAGTATAACCGGTTGGAAGAGCGTGTACTTGATAATTTCCTACTTGGCAAAGATAATCCTGAGATACTGACTACCGACCCGGAGAGGAATCCAATCTTATATAAGCCCTTAGTGGAATACAATGCTAACTTTTATTTCATTGGTATTAGCAATCAGGGATGCACAATCAACAATTTCATACTTAAAACTGCCATCAAATACAATTGCATTGATGAAATCGTGCAGTTGACACAGGATACTATTTGGAATCGAATAGGAATGTCCTGTACGAACTTGATGCATTGGGCACCAATGGAATTTGAAAGTTTCCTACCAGAAGATGCTCACTATAATGAATGTCTTTTCCAAATTGATGTGAATTGTGTGGCCTATTTGTGCTATGCAAAAGATACAACGAAAGATGTTTCAGTAGATGGCGCAGAGAACTGTATCCATTGGAATATGGATGCTCGACTGAAGAAGACCTTAGCTGCAATCAGAAGCAACGAGCAAACAAAGGGATTCCATATATTTACCTTAGTGGTGTATTCCTCAATGGGAGAACCTTTTGCACTGATGATGAATGAACAACCGGAAACAGACTATCTGGTACATTTTTCTGCTTTTGATTTTTTACAACTTGTTCAGACCGAAAAATGGGACAATATGAGCCTTGTGCGGTATGCCCGGACGAAAGCGCATACACCTGCTCTAAAATATGGTTTTAATCAGCCTTTGGACTGCTACTCTCTGTATAAGAACAAAGGAGAATGCTTCTATATGTCAGATAAGCGCAAGTATGACTTTATGCAGATTGAACCCAACGAAGGTTGCGAACTGATTCACGTGAGCAAGGAGAAACTAAATTTCCATGGAACTCTGATGCATATTGATGGTAAACGAATAGGATACATACCCGTACAACGAGATATGGATTATGCCTCAAACTATAAGCCACTCAACAAATCGATTAATGCCCAATGCTGTGAGTCCTATTCCGTACCAGTTTGGGTAAAATGCCTTCAGACAGAGAAGGAAGGAGATAATCCATCATCAATTACAGAAACAGTCATCACGGCCATAGCCTTCTGGATGGATAGGTTGAGACCTGCTATTGAAGGTTACATTATTAAGAGTTATAAAAATCCAGTGGAAATTGAGTTGTCTTTTAATGAGGAAACTCTCTCTGACAAATACATTCATTACGAGGTAATGCTACCTGCAAAAAATGGATTGATGACGGTCAGCAAAGCTGAAACAGGCGTGAAGGTGTTTTTTGACAATGATTTCATTCGTGGCTTCTTGAGGGCAGACAATGCACAGGAACGCTTGATGATGGAGAATATTGTCACATCTCTGCTCGACATGAAGAATGAATGGGTTCAAGCTGTTCTTGATGAACTGATGCCATTGGGACAGGCCAAGATGATTCTGATGATGGAGGCATCAAACAGTCCTATTTCATTTCCTTTATGGCTGAACCCACCCATTTTCATTCACGCTGCGAGTAGTCAATTGATGCTAGACCTTTTTCCTCAATGGATGAAAGATAAAGGTTTCGATATTACTGAAAAACTTACAACCATAGAGCAGAAAAAGGAATTTCTACACAATGGGGTTGACGCTTTGTTGGAGAAACTTAATTGGCGAGTCAGGAAGTTTGAATCTCATTCTTTGTTAATGAGACTGATAAGTAACCATGAAACTCTGCTTTACCAGAGGGAACACAATAAGATGCTGCATCCAGCCCAGATAATCTGCTTTGGAGATAATGCGGAAAAACGTAAAGAGTTTTTTGAAACTGAACGGCAACTGAGTGAGACGGGCTTGGCAACGAGAGCACTGATAGAATATGTGTCTGCAACGCAAGGAGCGGCAGGACAAGAACAGGCTGGTAGTGATGATATTGAAGGTATGCTTGCCATTATGAGTGAAATAATCCATATAGGAGACATTTGCGATGCAGTACATTTGGGCGTCTCAGATCATACTATAGAAAAACTGCCCTCTGAACGATATGGAATTTATGATGATGACTTCAACGACAGTGTAGGCGGTTTTGCATCTGCACGATCGATAGAGGCCGTAAATAACCAGGTAGAGGATTTTGGAAGCAAAATGAACCACTTGGCTAATTTACAACCAAAGACAAAGAACGAAAGCAATTCGAATTTGGACGAGATTGATGCTGCTTTCTTGGCTGATTGGGGCGTATCATATAGAGCAATGTTGCAATTGCTGTATTCGTGCTATCTCCTAGCAATGAAGCAGAAGCGTTCTGTGATAGAATTGCCAGAGAAAGAGTTTGTTGAAGCGATTATCGAAATTTGTCCCGAACTGAGTGGGGAAACCATTGAAAAAAGTTTGGGGCATTTGGCTCTTGAGAAGAGAACAGACTACCTAACCCCTCCCGAAGGAATGGATGGGAAAGAGATATTCCCTTGGATATATAACCGCGAACTGAGTTATTTGCGCAGACCAATTGTCAGGTGGAAAATGTATGATGAAGTTAACTTGATATATGGTTTTCGCTCGTGCTTGACCGCAGGGATGCAACTGACAGACTTACTTTATTCCGGCCGTTTGAGGAATGTCGGTAAGAAGTTGGAAAAGTTGTTGGGTAAATTCGAGTCTGCTAAAGGGGCGGCTTTCAATGAAGAGGTAAGGAAATGGCTACAGGAGCATACAGCCCTGAAGGTATGGGAATATGATGTTCCGATGAAGCCCAAAGGAGCCTTTGCTGCATCGGAGGATTTGGGCGATATTGATGTATTAGCCTATGATGGCACAAAGAATGTGGTATATTCTATAGAGTGCAAGAATACCAACACGGCCAAGAATGTGCGTGAGATGAAGAAGGAGATGGATGACTACCTTGGAAGAGACGGAAAAATAAAGAAAGCCTTGGTGATGAAGCATCTGCGGAGGCATCAGTGGATGATAGACAATATTGAAATAGTCAAGAATTTTGTTGGTACTAAGACAAATCCAACCGTCAAGTCGATGATGCTGACATCTGAGGTGATACCCACCTCATATCTGCGAAAAGAGGACACACCTCTCTCAATATTAAACTTTCAAGAACTGAGAAGGAAGGTGTTGAGTATTTGGATGGATCAAAATAAGCAAGTGATTATAGTATGCCAGACGGTCGAAAACCAATTTCACAAATTTGATTTGTTCGTAGTTTTATATTATCTGTTTGGCCAGGGGCATGGCATCGAAATTGAGAATTTTGGCAATGACATCGCTTAGTAGCCGACCAAAAGAAAAAAATAAGAGAATCATCACTAATACTCGCTATTTTGAGGTAGTAATCGGTTTATTTTAGAACTTGAAGAGATATACAATTATTGCTTCTATATAAAAAACATGTATTGATTATCAATAGTATACGTTTCTTTTTATATAGAAGCAATAATTTATTAAGAATAGTTGAGTTCGAATAGAAAATCAAGTTTCGCAGACATATCTGTCACGTTAACCGTCTACCAATCAATATATTATATATTATGGAGGCTGAAATGGGACACGAAAAACGCATGATCGAGCTGTCACACAGTGATTTATGAAAGTTGAGTGCCGCGGTTCCCACGATTTTCCTGCCGACACAACGACTCGGATAGCCATCATAACCGAATGACCGAATATACGGAGCCGGAATGACTGTGTCTGCTTTTTACGCCGATAATTGCCAAATGACGGGCGAACATACTGATCGAAATGTCGCGCATCATAGCCGGACTGACCTTGCGCATGTTCTCATACAAGAGATGGATGCTCTGTTCCTCTGCCCGTTCACCCTTATGGGGAAGACGGAACAGACTGAAGAAAAGACCTTCTTCGTGCGGACGACGGTAAAAGCGTTTATTGCGTTCCGTAATCAATGCCTCTTCGTAAGGTGTATACCAATAACGGGCTTCACTGCGCAGTTCCGTCTTGAGCTGCGCATACAATTGTTTGTACGATATTCTGAATCTACCGATACGTTCTTCCAGTTCGATCGGGAAAAAGCGGCGACTCCCCGTCGGATCGGTAAGGATATCCGCATGGTTGGAAGTACCGATAAACGAAGCCATCCGCTCCAGCTGTTGATAACCGCCACGATAAGGCCTGGGCAAATTTATTTGAGGAAGTTGAATCAAACTTTTCAACCTCTCCATTTGTGACAAAGAATACTTGCGAATCTCGTCCAAGTTGACAAGGGCGAATTTCGCCATCACTTTCGAAGCTGATTTGGATTCGGTGTCAAATTCTTCTATAAAGTAAGAACGAAGCGAAGGCGGAAGCAGCATACGGCAGAAAGACGATTTCTTCGTCCCGTGACGTCTGTGTATCAGCACAGGTACCATGCTGTTACCGAATTGGGTGCACTTTTGCATCCACTGGGCTACCATGCCCAATAACCACCGACGAAATACCATCGTCCACAAGTTGTCGTCGCTTATTCGCCCCGCCAATTCTTCAATCCGATCCCTTCCATCCCACGGGGGAAGGACGTTGATGTACTCCTGTATGGGATTATAGGCGGGAGTGAAGGAAGATTCGATGATACGCATCACGTCCCGATCGATACAGTCCACACCAGCCTCCAAGGCCGATAAAACAATATCGTTGCGAACACGACGGTCCACTTCAACGAAATGAAGTTTCGATTGATGCCTTCTACATTCGTACGTCTCCGCCACGGTGTTGTAACGGAAGTCGTAGTGCTCCGCCAAAAATACTTTCAACCGTTCCATGATACCTTTCAGAAAAGGCTCTTTTACTCCATCGGCAGCAATGCCATTTTGCTTGTTTAATTTCATACCGTAATTTATTTAATCAATTTTCGGCAAATATATAACACAATAAAGGGGATTTCCAAATATCTGTAAGCACCCCCCTGAGGTCTGTGAGACATACGGATGAAAGTTCGTTCATATCAGGAAGATTTTATATTTTTGTCTTTAGAAGGATGTCGTTCCACCTATATGAGTTGACCGAATCACCTAGGTGAGTCGATCGTTCCACAAGGGTGAGCAGGGCTGACGCATTAAGAATCACCTCGTATCATTTACGTTATATATTATTAACTTATTATATTGATATATAGAACATTGAATGCTATACATGTCAATATTATTTACTATATTTG
>Ga0183100_1000130_pt1 | contig 97945 bp, 108 predicted proteins | sample Biomet2_FD_127789 | JGI IMG/M metagenome (GOLD analysis project Ga0183100, IMG submission 127789) | Microbial communities from bioreactor (seeded with anoxic lake sediment) at LBNL, California, USA - Biofuel metagenome 2 | ecosystem: Engineered > Bioreactor > Anaerobic > Unclassified ... | reverse complement strand
CGCTCACGTTCGAGGCCCTTCCATCGTGTTCGGTTACTGCGCCTCGTAGACAGAGACCTTCTTGCGGTCCTTGCCGAGATGCTCGAAACGTACCACGCCGTCGGCGGTGGCAAACAGCGTATCGTCGCTGCCCTTGCCCACGTTCACACCGGGGTGGATGTGGGTGCCGCGCTGACGAACCAAAATGTTGCCCGCCAGGACCTCCTGCCCGTCCGCGCGCTTCACGCCCAGACGCTGGGCGTTGGAGTCACGGCCATTCTTGGTGGAGCCGCCGCCCTTTTTGTGGGCGAATAATTGCAAACCAATGTTCAGCATAATGAGAACCATCCTTTCTTTCAGATTGTTTAGATGGGGAGGGGGTCAGCCCTCCAAAACCTCGATATTTTCGGGATACTCGTCGTGAAGCTGGGCGAAATAGACCATCAGGCCTGTCAGGAGCGACTGACAGCAGTTCTCCGCTGCGGCGGACAACCCGCCGGGAAGACGAAAGCTGATTTTCGCGTCCTCTTCGTCCGCTTTCACAGAAGCTGCAAGGCCCAGCACATCGTTGACTGTGGCGTCCACCAAGCGAACGGCGCTGGTGACGGCGGCGCAGACGATATCGGACCCAGCATCAGCGTACCCGCTGTGTCCCAGAGCGTCAAACCCGCAGATGCGGTCGCCCTCCATATGGAACGTAACGGTAGTCATACCTTAGACGGAGATCTTGCCGATCTCGACCTTGGTGTAGGGCTGACGATGGCCCTGACGCTTACGGTAACCCTTCTTGGAATTGTACTTGAAGATACGAACCTTCTTACCCTTGCCGTTCTTGACGATCTTGGCCTCCACGGAAGCACCAGCCACGACGGGAGCGCCGAAGGTGGCCTTTTCACCGTCCAGAATTGCCAGGACCTGGTCGAACTTCACGGTGTCGCCGGCTTCGTTGTCCAACTTTTCAATGAAGACCACGTCGCCCTCTGCGACCTTGTACTGCTTGCCGCCGGTTTCAATAATTGCATGCATATGTTTCAACTCCTTCAATACGGGCTCGCTGTCGGGGGCGGCATCCAAAAGGACGCACTTCTGCCCATTCAAAGCGGCTTATTCAGTATAACGGCCAAATCCGGCTTTGTCAAGCAAATTTGACTGTTTTCTTCACTAATTTCTGCATATTTTTAATCATATAGGCACTACTGTTTCACCGGGATGGAAAATACGGACGATCTGCTCCCTTTTGATCTCCCAGATGTTGCCGCAGACAGTGGGGCAGGTCCGCTCCACCGAGTCAAATACCCGCTTCCAGCTGTCCCGTACCCGCTGGGTCTCCTCCGGATATTTTCCGGCGTACCGCCCCTCAAAAAACTCAAAGGAGTTTGTCACTCCGATCTCCCGCAGATGCCTGCGATACGCAGCCTCGTCTGCGTCGTCGGCGGGCAGGTAGCGGTGGTTCAGTACATAATCCCACTTTGCGTCGTCAAAAAACACTACCTGCTCCTCCGGCACGTCCACAGCATACACCACCGTTCCCTCAATGGGCGGAAGACAGTTCTTCACATTGGGTGTACACCAGATGGACAGCTCTGCCCCCTCCGGCTTCGGTGCCCGCTGGGCGGCTTCCCGGGCGAACCAGTCATAACAATCCAGATAGTGTTTGGCCATGTCGCCAAAATGAAGCTGAACGTAGATCCGCTGGTTCAGGACGCGCCCGCCGTGCTCCAGCATCAGCAGGGTCTTGTCGCTCTGACGGGTATAAAGACGGACGGTACTCATAAAACCTCTCCCTTATTTCAGCTCTGACAGCGCCTGAGCCAGAGGCAGAACCACCTTTCCTAGGTTTTCCATTGCCTGTGCAAAGTCAAAATACTCTTCCGCCTGATTGTCTGCGAACAGGTGGTCGGACACGGATTTCAGCGCCGCGAACCTCACGCCGTTCCGAAGACACGTCTGAGCTACGGCACAGGCCTCCATCTCCACCACAAGCGGGTGGAAGGTGTCCATGATCCATTGGGCGCGGGCACCCTTTACGGCGAACCAGTCCCCGGTGGCCACCCGCCCCTTCACGGCCTCCACACCTTGGCTCTTGAGAAGACTCAGACAGGTATCAGGCTCCCAGACGGAAAATTCCGTTACGTTTACCGTGGACACAAGACCTATGGGGTCTCCCACGGCGGTGGTGTCCACGTCGTGCTGCACCAGAGAGTCCGCCAAAACCAGAGATCCGGTGGCAAGGTCCGTGCAGCAGCCAGCCACACCCGCGTTTAAAATAAGCTCCGTGCCAAAGTGGAGGCAGAGAATCTCGGCAGTGATTGCGGCGTTGACCTTGCCCACACCGCCCGCGCAGGCAAGAATTCCCGGCGCGACCTCAAAAAACGGAATGCCGGAGACGGTTTCAAAGGGCGGCAGGTCCTTCGCGCCCGGAAGTGCATGAAATTCAAAGGGCATGGCAAATTGCAGAGCGACTTTCATGAGATTCCTCCTGTATTCATCCAGCGGGTGGCATATTCAGCGGTCAAACCGTCCTGCCGACCGGGATGGACAGTCCGCGTGCGCATGGTGAAAAAAGCGGCTGCCGACAAATGATATTCGTATTGTAGCACAGCGGGACTGCCAGAGCAACGGAAAAAACCCAGGGCGCTTCTTTGCGGCATCGCACCTATAAAATTTTCTCTTGACTTGGAGTGAACTTCAGGGGGTAAAATTGAGTCAGAGACATCAATAGACCCTGAGAGAGAAAATAAGGCGTAAGTAGAGAAAATACGGAATAAAGCAGACTGAAATTGAGTAAATTCTTAAATATTGGAAAGAAAATTCACATGAAAAGAGCAGCATTTCTCCTATGGCTGAGATTACGGAGGGTCAGCTTCTAAACAGTAGACTATCCGGGTCCGATTTGAAGACATGGCTGGCTGGTTTTTGCTGCTGAAAATTTCGCGGTGTGTTGCTGCGGGCTGGCCCGCGCAATAGCGCATGGGAACCGAAATAGTGTAATAGAAAAAGCAGACCGATTAAGGGTTACGTACTACGGTGTTAGTAGAAGCCATCCGGATTACCCGCCGCAGATAAGACGGCCCGCGTTTGGACATGAGGTTTCGTCTCCTGTCAGAATGCCGGACGGTTATTACCGGGTCGATACCGGCGAAAAATGCAAGCTGCGGTGATAAACTCAGCTTGGTTACAGTTTTTCCAACAAGCGGATTGACTTTGCCAACAAATTCAGATATAATACTCGGGTGTTTTGTGATATAAATATGTATGTCTTCACTGGGCCACCGTACGAATAGTACAATTTCATATATCCGGGTGTAGCGTGGGTGGTTTGGGCGTGTCTATCGGTATCCGGGATGGGCAAAGCCGAAGCGCCGGAAGCCCTCGGAACGCGGGGATTGCGGGATTTGACCGCCCATCGAAAAGTACCCCAAAATTACATCTGACCGCAAATTTGATTGCAGACAGCGAAAACCTTTGAATTGCACGAGTTTTGTGCTACAATGAAAAAACTCAATATCCGGGTGTAGCGCAGTTGGTAGCGCGGGTGGTTTGGGAGTGCCGTGCCGGTATCCGAGCCGAGTAAAGCCGAAACGCCGGAATCCATTGAAACACGGTCGTTTGTGGGATTTGACCACCCATTGAAAAGTACCCCCAAATTGCATTTGACCACAGCTTTGACCACAGACAGCGAAATTTCCAGAAACCGAAAAAGTAAATATCCGGGTGTAGCGCAGTTGGTAGCGCGGGTGGTTTGGGACCATCAGGCCGCAGGTTCGAACCCTGTCACTCGGACCAAAAACCTCTGAAATCAGTTAATTTCAGAGGTTTTTTCTTTTAAAAAGTTTGAATTTTGCATCTGCGACTGCCGCCGGTTTCGACAACTCTCGAAACCGGCTTTTTCTTTGTTTATTGCGGCGCAATTTCTGAATGGAACTTGAAAAGTTGCTTCAATCCTTTTCCACTCCGCAACACTTTTATAGATGTCATGCTGTGGAGAACAAGGGACTCAACCACTGCGCTATTACCCGCCGAGTGCTATGGATCTTTGTCTTCGACAATATAAAGGGCGGTGGAGTAAAAAAGGAACGAACAATACAGCGCGGCTTGGACTCATAGGTCTGGGTTACGCCTTTATTATGCTAATTTAATGCTACATTTTTATTGACATTATCGCTACATTAATGTATTGTAAAAGCAGATAGGGGGTGATGGTGCTGGAGAGCTACAGCGTAAAACAAATCGCCGAAATGCTCGATACTAATCCAGAAACAGTACGCCGCTGGATCAGAGACAAGAAATTGGACTCTGTCCAGGTTTCGCGCAAGGACGGAAATGTTGTAACGGAGGCAGAGCTTCTGCGCTTTTTGAAGGCCTCCCCAAAATACCTGCCGAAGTATCGCGCCAGTGTATTTGCTGCAGGTCCGGTAGCCGGAGCTTCTATTGTCCTTGCCGGTTTGCTGGGTAGCAAACTGTTAGCATACCTGGATGACAAAAAGAACTATGATGTACGCGTTCGAACCGAGGACATTGAAAAATACATAAAAGACAGCATTGCCGCCCACTCTGATGCGGTTAAGAAAAAGGAGGCCGCAATCAAGCAGCTTCAGGCCGAGATTGAGACCGAGGAGCAGCAAATAGAGCAGTTGAAATATGCGCTTATCCATAAGGAGCTGTTCACGGAAACGGATGACAAGAGCAGTTCGGACTGACAAAATATATTTAGGAGGATATGAGCATGAGCGACAGGTTTCCCGATACCGATTGGTACTGCGACCGCTGCAACGCACACCTGAACGACCAGCTTGACTTTAACGACCACAAATATATCTGGAAATGCACCGAATGCGGTCATAAAAACAGCATTTCCGGCTCGAATATCTACGAGTCAGAAGAAGATTATTTCAGCAGGAATCAGACGAAGGAGAAAGATTAATGAGCAATTTGGGTACATATCAGTGGATTACTACCACTGCAAAAAAGATGGGTGGCCCAACAAAGTTCCTTGCAGGGGTGGCTTTGTGTGGATATGCAGTACTTAGGATTGGCGAGAAAGTGGTTGTGACGGTTATTAAAAAAGCAAAAGTCACAAGGAACGACGTGGAAAATGATGGTGCGAATAAATCCAAAGTATACTCTGTCAAGTCGCAGGGTAAAAGCAATGAGGGTATAGAGTTCGTAGCGGGTGATAAGTATTGGGTGTTAGAGTCCGATGGCGATGCTATACTCATCGAAAGACTCAATGATCCAAATAGTCCGTATTTTGTTGCGGCTGACTTTCTTCGTTCGATATCCGATTACTGTTAACAGAAGCATTCAAGGCAATTAGGCTATACCGCCGGTTTCGAGAGCCCTTGAAACCGGCTTTTTCTTTGTTCATGCGACGCAGAATTTGAGCCGGACTGCACAGATACGACGCTTTCTTGTAAATTGAAGAAGTTTGCCTTATACTGATTTGAGTGTGTAAAATGGCTGTTGTAAATACCTGCACATTGGACAGTGCAATGTGATAAAAACATATAGAGTGGGAGGAAACAATAAAGATGATGCTTGAAACCATTTTATCGAATTGCGATAAGCGTTATGAAAAGCCAGAACACGAGCAGTGTGCGGATTGCTCATACGGAGCTTTTTGCCAACATGATTGCGGAAAATGCTTGGACTTTATTCATAATCCCAGTCATGCGCCTGCAGGTGCGCCAGAACGGAAATATGATTGTGTCCACATGGCAAATATGTATACTTGCAAGTATTCTTGTCGGTATACCTCTGAAATTATTTATGCGCTCGAAAGATGTAGAGATTTACATGATATTAAGGAATTGAAAGTACTATCGTTTGGTTGTGGCCCTTGCACAGACTTGTTTGCAATTGACTTTCTTCGAGAAAAGCAGATACTGTCTTATCAAAAGATTGAGTATCGAGGTATTGATTACAGTGAAGATGTTTGGAAATGGATTCATCGAGATATTTTGGGATTTCAAGGTAAATGTTGCAAAATTAAGTTCTTTTATAGAGATGCTTGTGAGCTTATCCCTAAGATTGCAGAGGGAACTTGGACGCCCAACTTGATTGTATTTCAATATGTGTTTTCAGATATGGAGAAGCACACAGATGTTGATAACATAAAGAGTTTTATTAATACATTCGCAAGATACTATAACACAAAGATTCAGCCTGATACCTATATCATCCTTAATGACATTAATTTAGGTCGTGGGTATGGTGGAGGCAGAGAATGCTTTGATCAATTATATAGAAAACTTGAGGGATCTGTATGTCGAAAGGGTCGCTTTTGTAACGATAACTCAAAAAGCTCTTATTACCCAAGAGGATATACATATGGAGAGGATTCCGATGGGGAATTTCCTCGTAATACTAATCTATTTGACTTATTGCCGTGGAGAAAGTATTCACCTTATGACACTTGCGCAAGTGCACAAATGATAATAAAGAAGGAGGCGGGCAAATGATCATAAGCGCCAGCCGTCGAACAGATATACCTACATATTACTCGGATTGGTTTTATAATCGCATTCGTGAAGGATACGTTTGTGTTCGAAATCCTATGAATACTCACCAGATAAGTAAGATTTCTCTATCTCCCAATATGGTGGATGGTATTGTTTTCTGGACAAAAAATCCTATTCCTATGATGAATCGTCTTGATGAACTCAAAGACTATATGTATTATTTCCAGTTTACATTAAATTCATATGGAACAGATATTGAAGCCAATATACCCAACAAAAACGACGTGATTATCCCTGCATTTAAAGAACTAACGAAAAAGATAGGTGCAGAACGGGTAATTTGGAGGTATGATCCAATACTTTTAACATCAAAATACACGATTGATTACCATGTTAATTATTTCAGTGAAATTGCCAAGCGTCTTTCGGGGTATACCAATAAGTGTGTGATAAGCTTTGTTGATTTATATCGCAATACAATGTCAAACACAAAAGATCTTGGTCTGCTCCCATTAACCTCGAAGGAGATGTTCGAGCTCGCAGCACGACTGGTTGAAATTGCAAACAAAAACAATCTCGTTGTTGAATCTTGCGCGGAGAAAATAAACTTAGAACAATTTGGTATTACGCATGGCCATTGCATTGACTGTGGCCTTCTTGAACAGCTCTTAGGGTGTAAGCTGGATCTGGATAAAGACAAAAACCAACGTGAAGAATGTGGATGCGTGGCAAGTATTGATATCGGCATGTATAATACCTGTAAAAATGGATGCAGATACTGCTATGCAAACTATAGTTCAACGACAGTTTTAAAGAACAGCGGTATACATGACCCAAATTCCCCTCTTATCTCTGGTGTTATAACCGAAGAAGATGTCATTAAAAACCGTGAAATTAAATCGTGTAAACAATGTCAAATGAATCTGTTTGAATAAAACTATGGAGGTATCCGTTATTGGATATCTCTATAGTTTTATTTTTCCTTCGTCTTCGCCCTTGCTTCCGCAATTTCCTTCTTCATTTCCACGATCAGCTTCTTCAGCTTCTCCTCGCACCCCTCACGGGTGTGCGCATAGACATTTCTGGCGTGTTTCTTGCCGTCCGGCCACATGGGCGAGTAACGCCCTTCAAACAGGTGGTCGTTGATCTCACTGATGCAGCCGGTGCCGGGCTTGCGCATGCGGCCCAGGTAGGGCTTGAAGTCGGTCATCCTCGGCGCTTCCGGCTGAGCAGGGGTAGCCGCCGAATTTTCCTGCTGTGGCTCCGCCTTGCCAATGCCCCGGTCGATGTTGGCGGCGGCAGAATGACGCATATCGTCCGTGATATGGGTGTAAATGTCAAGCGTAGTTGCCGCCGACACATGCCCCAGAATGGCGGAGAGGGTTTTCACATCCATGCCGTTTTGCAGAGAGAGCGTAGCGAAGGTGTGGCGCAAATCATGGAAGCGCACGTGCTTGCATCCGGCGTGTTCCAGAACGAGCTGGAGCCGCTTGCGCACCGCACAGGGGGTCATGGGGCAGTCCTCCTTCACCGGCGAGGGAAACATCCACTGTGAGTTCACCGTTGCCCTATACTCCTTTAGCACAGCCACCACCGCCGGCGGGAGCGCCAGCTTGCGGATGGAGGTCTTGGTTTTCGGTGTGCTCAGTTGCAGCTCGCCCTTCACGTCGTAGATCTGCTTGTTTATACTCAACACCCCGGTCTTGAAGTCCAGATCGTCCCATTGTAGCGCCATCAGCTCGCCGCGCCGCAGGCCGGTGGCGAGATCCAGAAGGAATAGCTCATAGTAGCCCTCCGCCTTGGCCTGAATGAGAAACCGCTGGAGCTCTTCTCGGTCCAGCACCTGCATCTCCCGCGCTTTCTTGGGCGGCAGCTTGCAGCCGATGGCGGGGTTGGTACGGATGAGGCTGTCCTGCATCGCCTTTTCCAGTGCGGTGCGGCAGACCGCATGGCACATTCTCACCATACGGTCGGATAGCCCGTCTCCATATTGGTCGGTGAAGCGCAAGCGGCCGGTCTTTTTGAGCCGTGCGTAAAACTGCTGCAAGTCGTTTTGCGTCAGCTTATTCAGCGGGATTTTGCCTATCTCCGGCACGATGTGCAGGCGGATGCGGCTCTCGTAATTTGACTGGGTGGTGGGGCGGAGTTTCGGCTTGGAGTGATTTTCGTACCAGTATGCGAGCCAGTCCCCGAAGGGCATTTCGGGGCGCAGCTTTGTGGACTTCGAGCCGCCGCAGGTTTCCCTGAGTGTCTGGAGCTTTTCCAGACACTCGTTTTTTGTCTTGGCGAGGACGTTTTTTGTTTTGGGATAGCCGTTGTCGTCGTAGTCGATGACGATTCGGCCTTCCCAGCGGCCATCCTTGCGCAGCCTTACGGTTCCGTCTCCGTTTTTTCGTTTTCTTGCCACGGTTTCAACTCCTTTCCGAAGAGATCTTCCATAAAACCACCCACGATTCCGCTGGCGGTTTTCTGCATATCCGGTGTCACATGGGTGTAGGTGTCCAGCGTGAAGCTGGCGTTGGTGTGACCGAGGATGCCGGAGAGCGTCTTGGCGTCCACGCCGCTGGCGATGGCGTGGGTTGCGAACGTATGCCGTAAATCGTGAAATCTGATGTCGGGCAGCTTCGCCTGTTTCAGCAGAGTTTTCAGGTGGTTGTAGGCGGAGTTGGGCGATGTGGGCAGCTCCGGTTTGATTGGGTTGGGGAAGATCCACTGGCTGATGGAGTTTTTCTTTCGTTGCCGCAGAAGTTCCAATGTACTATGGGGCAGGACAATGGTGCGCGTACCCATTCCCGTTTTGGTGTCGCCGAGGGAGAACACGCCCAGCTTCTTGCTGTGGAGGGTGCGGCACACCTTCAGCGTACCGGCTTTCCCGTCGAAGTCCCGCCACATAAGACTGCAGATCTCGCCCCGCCGCAGACCGGTGGTTAGCTCGGTGTAGAAGAAGTCGTGCCAGATCTCGTCCTTCTCAATGACGGCAAGGAAGGTGTCCAGTTCCCGATCGTTCAGCACCTGTTTTTTGCCGCTGCCCTGCCGGGGAATCGTGGCTCCCTCTGTGGGATTTCTGGCGATGATGTGTGCCTGCACCGCGTCCTGCATGGCCAGATGGAGCGTGCAGTGGATGCCGCGCACGGTGTTGTCGGCAAGCTGGGTACCCTTCTCCGGATGTTCGTTTGCGCGCCCCTCTTTTTTTAACCGGTGGTACATTCGCTGAATATCCTGCGGGGTGATCAGGGAGATTTGCTTTTCGCCCAGCTGTGGCTTGAGGTATTGTTCAATAATAGTTCGGTAGCTCCGCAGGGTGCCGGGGCGGACGGTGTCCTCCTTGTATTCGCTGAGCCAGCAATCCAGCCACTCCCCAAGGGTCATGCGGCTGTCCTCGGTCAGGTCAACATCGTGGTAGTCCTCGATATTGCGGTGGAGCTTGTCCAGCAGTTCCTTCTGCGTTTTGTCGTAGACATGGCGGAAGATGAAGTCTCCATTTTTCTTGTGCCCCACCACGATGCGGCCTTCCCAGCGGCCGTCCTCCCGTTTTCGCACCATGCCGTCGCCGGATGGGCGTCGTTTTGCCATGGATCAGTCCTCCTTCCCGGAACAAGCGGCCTCTGCCGCATTCTTCTCGATTCGGTAAATTTCCTCCGTCCGCTTTTCCTCTTCCCGGTCGAAGGAGTGGGACGGCTCCTGCAATAATTCCCGATAAATTCCGCACGCCAGACGATAGCCGTTCAGAAAACTGCAGAGCGAGGTTTCCTCGCGCAGTGCGTTTTCCAGATCGATATAGCGCAGCAGCAGGGTGCGCTGCTGCTTGTCCAGCTGTTCGTGCAGGGCTTCGTGCGCACGCTCCAGCTCGTGTCGGAGACGCTCGCATTCGGGCGGCGCGTCGAAGCTCTTTTGCAGAGATTTCATATAGTCGTACATGGAATCGCCTCCTGTTCAAGACAACACATATACCACAACAGTCGGCACAAAGCTATTAAAAAATGCAGTGTTTCCAATGGTTTGGTGGTTTACATGGACAGCGTGGGGCCGGTGTATTCCTCATGGTCGTCCGGCTTGTGGCCCATAGCGATCTTCTTCTCCCTGAACTTTTGCAGACGCTTGCGGTCAATCCGCATCCCCACGGGGCCGGTCTTGGGCAGAGAGTTGTCCTGGAAAATGCGGCTCATGTGGTTGAGCAGTCGGGTAGCCGCCAGCATGACGGATGGCGGGTGCAGACTGTCCGCGCGATCGAGAAAGAATTGTGCGTACTCGCTGCCCTGATCGGCGGCGCGGGTCAGCCAGTAGAGTGCCAGCTCCTTGTCATATTTCACCTCGCGCCCCATGAGGCACAGCTTGCCCAGCAGATATTGGGCGTACTGGTTTTCGGCGTTGGCGGCGTCGGTCAGATACCGCAGCGCCCTGACCATATCTTTTTTCACAATCTCGCCTTTGAGATATTCTTTGCCAACACGGTAGGCGGCATAGTGACTGCCTTTTTGCGCTGCGTATTCCAGCCACTCCATGCCAAGCTTTGGGTCGCGGACCAGCAGATCGTCAGAGAGGAACAACTTGCCCAGCGCATACTGCGCCACCACAACGTCCTGTCGCGCCGCCTTATAGAACCAGTCCCGTGCCAGCTCGGAGTTTGGAATCAGCAGCCCGCCGTCGCGGTAGAGCTTGCCGAGAAAATACTGCGCGGTCGCGTCGCCGTCCTCCGCCCATGCCCTTAAATCCTCCACAGCCTTGTCGCGCTCCGCAAGGGGCAGGGTATCGTCATAGACATCGTCCACGATTTGCCACAGGGTGCGGTCGGCCTGAAGATTATCCTCCGGCTCGTCCCGTTGCTCCATGACTGCGTCCTCGAAGGTGATCTCGCCGAGTCGGATGTGCTCGGCCTCCTGAATGACGGCGTTCTTGATGGCGCGGAATTCTTTCTGCTTTGACAGCGACTGGCGTTTCCGCTCGTCGCCGCCGTAGTAACTGTCCACCTGCCCCTGCAGTTCCAGCCAGCGATCGTAGCAATCAGATACGACAGGCAGGAGTTCCATCTGATCGACGATCTCGTCCACGATTTTCTTGATGGGCTTCGGCAGATAGCCGTAGGACTTTTTGCCGGTGACGGAATCCAGCGCTTGCGAAAGCTGCTGCATCAGACCTTCCACCTCCGGGTGATTGCAGATGCCGGTTTGCATCTGCCGCGTCAGCTCCAGCATAGCATCCCGCACCTCGCGCACCAGCTCATCGCGGCTTTCGCTTTTCTGCTCGTAGACGTGCAGCAGTTCCTGCTTGAAAATATCGTTGGTGAGCTGCGACTTGATCTGCCGGATACCCTCGCGGGAGAGATACGCCTGACCCGGCTTTGCCGACCACGCCATCATGTGTATGTGCGGGTGATCGCCTTCATCATGAAACGCTGCGTACCAGCGAAAGTCCTTGGGCGGTATTTTCATCGCCCCCGCAATGTTGTTGCGGTGGGCGCGGATGAGATTGCGCCATGCATTGGCATTGTCGTAACCCAGCCGCGCCGCGTCCTCACGCTTGAGGGAAATGATGTGCGTCCACACATTGCCGGTGTAGGAATCTAATTCTGCCATCGCTGCATCGAGATTGACATTGTCCTCGTCGCCGAACAGGCCATGGGAACTGAGCCGTTCTGCCCGAGGGCGCGTGGCGATGTACTTCATGTACCCGTCCGTCTGACTGACCGCCGACCAATTTTCCTCCAGTGCCATGGCGATGAGCGCGGAGGCGTTAACCTTCGTTTTGTGCAAGGTATAGTCCTCGTACTCAACCAGCTTCTTCACACCGGGAAAATCTGTTGCGAGCTTTGCAATGAGCTGCTCCTGCTTGCGTGTCGGCGGTCGGTCATCGGTCAGCTTCTGGACATGCTCGCGGGTGCCAATGTAGCACAGGTATCCGCTGACCTTCTCCGCGCCGCCGCATTTGAGATAAGGACTTTTGACGATCAGCCTCGCCATCACTCGCCACCCGCATCGCGCATTCGCTGCTCGAAAGAGATCCGCCCATTTGTCTCCTTCACATTTCTGACGCTCTGTGTCCGCATGCGGCGCAGCGCATCTTCGCCGATGTCATAAACGTTGGCGATGATCCCGTTGGTCATATCGATCTCCACTGACTGCTTGTAAAGCAGACTCGCCATGCGATCCTCGAACAGTCCGAGCCGACCATCGATCGCGGAGGTGATCTCCTTCGGCAGCAAGGCGCTGCCGTCGTTCATATCCAGATAGTCCATGTAAAACCGAATTGCTTTTTGAATAAACTCTCTCCGGCTCGAGCTGGCGTCCATGGTGTAGCAGCGCTCCAGCCGCTCCCGTGTCTCCGGCTCCAGCCGGACTGCTAATTTTTCTCTGTCGCTCATTTTTCCTCCATTCTCCGTTAGACCCCCGCGGGAAGCGCCTGAACATTGGCGTTTTCTGTATTCAAGACCTCTTGCGGGGCACTTTTGCCGTTTCAAGACCCCCGCTCCGCATCCCCGTAACTGCCCGCACTGCGGGCAGTTGTGACCGGGCGGGCGGTGCTGGTGACGCCAGTCCTTTATCCTGCTTCTCCTATCATCCTTGGTTCCTCGCCCGAAACGGCCTCAATTCCGCCTGAATTGTCCTCGGCGGGATCTGTTCCTGTCCCTGGCTCCAAAGCCCCACACAGCGGCTCACAGGGGCTGACATGGCCGAGCTTTGCCAGCTTCGCCGCGACACGCTGCTTTTCCGCTTCCTCGTCCGCCCATGCCATCTGCCGCGCGTAGAACAAATCCAGCGCCTCCTGAATGGGCCGGATGGTGTAAAGCAGACTACCGTTGCGTTTCATGCCGGACTTGGTGTAGACAGTCGTCGGCTCCGTCAGAATCAGCGCCTTGTCCTCAAGGCTCAGCACATACTTCCGCACCGTGTTCTGACTCATGTCCACCGCTTTGCCGATCGTCTTGTAGCTGGGCCAGCACTGAAATGTTTTTCGGTTCTCCAGATAGAGCAGATACGAATAAACCGAAATCTCACCGGCGCTGAGCCCGAGCATAAAAATTTCATTGGGCAGAGGAAAATAATTTTTGATTGCGTCGCGTTTTGGAAAGCGGTTATACTTCAAATTGCACCTCCGGTGTTCTGCTCGACCCATGCGATAAATTTTTCCTTAGGCACGACGATGCGGCTGCCGATCTTCAGCGCCGGGAAATCTTTTTCGTGCATCAGCTCGTACCCGCTGGAGGGCGACACGCCCAGCACCTTTGCCACCGTTTCCGCATTGAGGAACAACGGCAGTTCGTCGTAAGATTTGTAGATGGATTCCTTCATTGATACCTCCATGTCCGTTGTTTGTTTGCTGCGTTTCTATTCGATTCTTGTGTTGTTCACTTGTTTTTACTCCCATCCTCAATCTGAAAAGAAAAAGATTCCCTCACTGTGTAGCCGGCGAGAACGCTGATTTGTACACCCGTTTTCAAGAAATTATTACTATTCAGCGTTTCGCATGAAACCAGTACAGCAATTTTATGTTGTTTGCCTTGGATGCCCAATCCGCGCATCTCCTTCGATTTTCAAGATGGTGTTCATGGCTTGCTCCTTTCTATCTTTGAATTTTATTGCTTGCGATTGATTTTTCAATTTCTATCTGGTATAATCAGCGTAACAGAAACAAGGCCACGTTTCAAGGCCTCCGAGCATGGTTGGGGAAATCCCAAATCTTCATCGGATACAGAGGGAGCGATACTATGGCAAACTCGTTTGATTGTTTTTCCGTCCTTTTTGGAAAGGATGAGGTATTTGTAAACGGCAAGACTTTTTCGCTGGGGCAGTGCACCACCGATATTCTGAATTTAGACGATGATGTGCTGGAGGAGCTTGACCAGCGCATTGAGAAGCTGATGCCCGCTGTCAAAAGCCTGCTTCAAGAAAAAACAGACAGCGCCGTACGCTCCGCGCAGGAGCAGCTCAGCGCTGTCTGGGATCTGATCTTTTCTTTTCCGGTGTATCGGGATTTGGACATGGACATACGGACGGCCAGCAACCTTTTCCCGCTGCTGCTTTCCGATCCGGAGAAGTGGGTCGAGGTGCAGGACACAGCCTCAGAGGGACACGCCATGTTTCAAAAACTACTGGAGGGACTGGAGTATTTTCCGGAAAGCCTCCGCACTTTTCGGGGGCAGGTCACCGGCATGCTGGAGCTGTATTTTGAGCCTCTCGCCCGCAGGAGCGTCGACGCCTACGCCGAAGCCTTCGCCCGGTATTACGGTGAGATGAAGTCTGTGGAGGGAATCTTCGGAGAAGGCCCGTTTGAGCAGAGCTTCCCAACGGAGAACCAGCTCGTGCCCATGGTGCACCCAACAGAGAAGGGAAGAATGCTCCTGTCGGAGAGAGCGCAATTCTCGTATCTCACGCATTTCCTGTATACGGATTTTTACCGCGGACTGATGGCGAGTAACGCACCCCGCCGCTGCCACAACTGCGGGACCTATTTTCTGCTGACCGCCGGCTACAACACCTGCTACTGCAACAACTTGGCCCCCGGCGAGACGGCTCGCACCTGCCGCAAGGTGGGCGCACACAAAAAAGAAGCGCAGGAGCGCGTCACCGCCACTCCTGCGCAGAAGGAATATGCAAAGGCGTACGATCGCCTGAAGGCCAGAAAGCAGAGAGGCAAGATCACCGTGAATGAGTGGAACGCCGCGGTCGTCAAGGCACAAGATCTAAAAGATCAAGCCGACCGCGGCGAGCTGAGTGATGAGGAGCTTCGCCGGCAGCTGACGGCGCTGTGAGTCTCTGGGCGTTTTCTTTGATTACAGCGACTGAAATTTTATAAGGTGCTTGCGATAGCATAGGCGGATATAATAAGTTGCCGCCGGAGATGTATGCTCCGGCGGCCTCGCTCCATCCGGGTCATCCCATGATTTTAATTTGAGAGCTTGCACACACTCAGCCGTTCTTTACCGGACGGGTGTATCGGCATTTCGGATAATTGGAGCAGCCGTAGAAGGAGCCGTACTTCCCACTACGCAGTTTGAGTTCTCCGCCACAGAAGGGACAGTTTGTTCCCTCAGTACGCTCTTTGATCGCGTCGATGTGCTGCGCCTTCTGCTCCGCGCTGACATCCGTCAGCGGTTGCAGCAGAGCGGCTACGGCATCGACTTGCGCCGGTGAATAGGACACTGTTCGATTTTCCAGATCTCTGCGCAGAAGATGCAGCAGGTTTTCGCGGCGCACAATTTTACATGAATCGGTATTGGCGGGCACTTGCTTCAGTTCGCAGCGATTGGAAAAAATGATGTAAGAGGAAATAGCGTCAGGTGAGAGATGCAGGAACTCCGCCAGTGCCCGACGGTGAATTTCATTCTGTTTTATGGGATTATAGAACTGATTTTTCTCTCCACCGCGAAGACATTGCGTCCATTTCTGCTGTTCGGCGCTACCGAAAATCCAGCCGCTGTAATTCTTGCTTTCCAGTACAAAAATGCCTTTCTCATGGAGGAGGAGAACATCCAGCTCGGTCGTTTCCCCTTTGTTGGGGAGGTAGATATTGTGCAGCGCTTTGCCATATCCTTTGATGTTGTCATGTGTCAGTGCATACTCCGTCGCATATTCCCCAAACTGGCCCTTGTTCTCGTAATGAAGCAGAGTGTCTATAATGCCGGGTTCTTCCCCGAGGAGCATACCGAGCAGACTCATTTTTTCGCACCTGCTTTCGTTTCATCCTGCATGCCGTCGTGAGAAGCGGTCCAACGGAGCAGGAACAGATAGTCAATATTTGCGGGTTTAATAACGTCTCTTTTCAAATGCTGTTCTGTCCGCAACCAGCAGGGGAAACTGCAAATCAAAAAGCCGCTTACTACATCAAGACGTAGAATCAAATTCTGACATGGACAGGGCCTTCCTGAAATTGATAATAATTCACAGCTCCTGATACATCAGATTTGAATTCAGAAACTCTATAATTGCTTTCACAAGATCAGCTGAATTTCCGCTTTTTTTCTGTGCGTTCTTAATGGTGCACTCCCACATTACAAGACACCGGATCTGTCTGCGTTTAAGTTCTTCTTTTACAGCAATATCGCGATCAACATTTTTGATGAACTTTGCATTCCAGAATTCCGTATGACTTTTAGGCGTATATGCATACTTGCACCCAACATGTCTGTGCCAGAAACAGCCATTAATAAAAACAGCGGTATTAAATCTCTTCATCCACAAATCAGGATGCCCAGGAATTGCATTTGAACATATCCTATATCTCAGTCCCTGAGCAAATAGCAGATGCCGGAGGTATACTTCGGGTTGTGTATCTCTGCTTCTTATAGCTGCCATATTCTGACTGCGTGCGTTGGGTGTTTTGATGTCAGACACGTTCTGTTTCCTTTATGTACTCTACAAACTTGTAAAGTGTCCAGATTCTATCCTGTCGTTCTCTCGGATATGTCTGAATGTATGCTTTCGGAACTACCAGTGTCACGCCTTCCGATTCCATTTCGTCCATCTGCATTGCAGAGATGCCCTGCTGAAGTGTGCACAGATATTTTCGGTCATTCCTCAGTCTGTCAGCCTCATTCAGGATCTGTCTCCACCTGTCTTTACACGTTGTTTTAGCAGCCAGTGTGGTTAACCGGTCAACTGGGAAAGAGAAATCATGATAGGCTGTTTCCGATGGAAAGATGAAATCTGGTCGTTTATTACCCTCGGTAACTGCCTGCGCAGTGTATTCGATACTATTTTCATCAAATATTGCTGCCAGATGGTGCTCAAGACTTTTTCCTGCACGACTCTTTCTCCTGTTTAGCACCTGATTAGCCAAAGCAACAAAGTCATCAACTGTCTTAAACCCTCTTACTACTGTTTCTCCATATTTCGCATGCTCAAGCGCTCTAAACAGTTTATACTCTTCTTCTGTCCAGTCCAACAATGCCTTGTCCGGATTTTTGACAGGAGTATCTTTGCTCATCAGTGCCGCAATAGAAATCATCCTTGCTGCAGAGGACATAACCTCAGATGTCGGAAATTCAACTGTCAGGCCATTGATAAATGCATCGATGACCTGCTTTTCTCTTGCTGTGGCATCAGTTCCGTGCAAGTCAATTGGGCGATTTGTTTCAGCCGGAGTCAGACCAAATGCATTCAGAAATTCGTTGATTTCATCTTCGGTATTCAGAATATATCCTTCATAGTCCTCAGAAGAATACTTAATGAGAATAAATAAAGCTCCTGTATATTCTGGTCCAATCAGCGGAAAGTTCCGTGTAAATCTTGTCAAGCGAAGTTCGTTTTTGCTTTCATACCAAGTGAAACAGCCATCAGTGTAAAAATCATTTTGCCATTTGATTTTTATATCTCTTTTTATAATATGGTTTGATAATTCATCATTAGTAAAGAGCATGTTCTTAGCAGTCTTTGAAATCAAAAAGCCGGATTGATGTCCGCCTGTTTCTCCACTGTCGTTAGGAGAAAGCAGTTTACAAAATGTCTGCTGACCTGCCATTGTTCTTTCAATTGCCAATGACGCAACATCCATCATCTTCACGTCCTTCTAATCTGTTGATTTTATCAACTATCAGTCCGGCTACATCTGTCATTAAGGGGACAACAACAGAATTACCAAATTGCTTATATGCCTGCGTATCTGACGCAACAATTTTGAAACTGTCAGGGAATCCCTGAAGTCTGGCACACTCGCGAGGAGTAAGTCGTCTGGGATTCTTTCTTTCCTGAGCGATCAGGATTTCCGAACCATCTTTGTAATACCTGGCACTTAATGTTCTGGCAACTCCATCTGGGGCGGCTATGCCATATCCAAAACCATTCCCGGCAGCCTTGTGCTTTGCTGCATAATTCTGCAGATAAATCCACAACTTGTCAGAGAGTGTGTATCTATCATCCGGATGGTCTTCAAGTATATCTCTCATAGCAGGCTTCGGCTCAACGGGACTGATATCAAACCTGAAGTTAATAGCGTTGCCATATCTTTCTCGGTCGAATCCAACGATCAGGATTCTTTCCCTGTGCTGAGGCACATAATTTTGACCATCAAGGATTGCATAAAACACCTGATAGTTCAGCTCGTCAAGCGATTCCATAATGACCCTAAACGTATTGCCCTTGTCATGACTTTTTAAGTTTTTAACATTCTCAAGCATGAACGCTTTGGGGCGTTTAGCCTTAATGATTCTGCATACATCAAAGAACAGTGTACCCTGAGTTTTATCCTCAAAACCTGTTGAACGTCCCATGCTCTGCTTCTTTGACACGCCTGCAATGCTAAACGGCTGGCAGGGGAAACCGGCTACCAGAATGTCATGGTTTGGGATGATTCGCGCATCAACCTTGGTAATATCCCCATCGGGTTGTTCACCAAAGTTGGCAAAATAGGTCTGCTGGCTATATTTATTCCATTCATTTGAGTAAACACAGTCACCGCCATTGTTCTCGAATGCAATGCGCATGCCGCCAATACCTGCGAACAGGTCTATAAATGTAAATGCATATTCTTTTTTTTCAGTGTTTTGAGTCTGATTGCTCAGTGCCTGCATAATTGAACCTGAAACAAAATCATTGACAGACATTCCTGAGGTAGCAGTATACTCCGATAATGTTTGAAACAGGCTGTCATCCAGTCGTACATGTATTTGTTTTGCCACAGTAATTCCTCCGGGAAATAATTTATACCAGATTTTATCCATTATATCACAGTCACACTACCTTCGCAATGATTCTGGGACGCATATGGTATAATTATTTTCCCAGAGATTAGATTTTAATGAAATTACTCACCATCATGTTTTGGCGTTCGTGTTCCTTATGAGAATCATAAAGTATGTATAATAATGAGCTGGCTCTGGAAATTGCAACATAATTGAGCAGTCTGGCAGTCTGTTCGGAAAAATCGTCAACATCAATTAGTACCACAGTCTTTGACTCCAGACCTTTGTATGCGGAGATTGTGGAGAATCGAACTTCCGCCTTTTTCGCTCTCCACATCTGACCGCTTGTTTTCATCAACCCTACCATCTTACTTACAGGATTCCTGTTAAGGCAGTTTTTGGGGTTTGTAATAGCATATTTGGATAGTATAATCAGGTCTCCTCCACATACACCATCATTTTTCAATTGCAGTAACAAATCGTCCAGAAGTTTATGTTCTTCTGCTTTGTCAGAGAATGGAGTGTATTTAACGCTCAACCCACTGATTTTGGGCTTCCCTATATTAGATATTCCAGTCGTAAGCGTATTTGCATCCGCTATCTGTTTTGTGTTCCGACAGTTGACCGATAGCTTGTATGTTGCAGCCCCACACTTTTTCAGTTTGCTTAAGCTGGTATCAAACTGATCATTGTCATTATAGAGATTCTGATTCTGATCATAAAAAATCAGCCAGTGTCCATCTTCTAAGTGCCCCTTTACAATCTTACCAAGGCACGGCAGATAGGCATCTCGAAATAGATCCTGTCCTTCATCAACAATCAGATAATCGTACTCCAGGGGCGAATTATTTTCAAAAAATTTTTTAGGAAGGATATTCTCAAAAAAATTCTGGTCACCTGCATCAGGTATTTCTCCATTCATCATCAGAGAATGCAAAGTGCAGGCGGTAATATCAAGCCCTTCTTTTGCAAACTGGTATTGAACATATTCTGATATGCTTTTGTTAAAACAAATATACAGGACTTGCTTTCCTGTCCAGTACATACGGCGAGCCTGCTCCATGCCCAGCAGGGTCTTCCCTGCGCCGGCGACACCGGAAACGAGAGTCCTTTCGTTTTCTGCCAGAGCCTCTAATACATCATACTGCTCATCGGTAAGAGCGCATAAAGCTTTTGACGTACTGTCAATGGTATCTTTCATCGATGGAACAAAATGAAAATCGCCACGGAGCAGGTTTGCAAGCCTGTCCATTTCATCATTACTCAGTCCAGTCCCTTCAAAACCATATTGGCTCTGAAGTTTTTCACGCCAATAACTGAAGCTCTGCGCGACTGTTTCGTCGAGACCAGAATAATTTGATTTATCGAATAGAATTTCGGGCGTGATTTCTATGCCGCAGTAAGAAAATGTACAGTCTGGCATAATCACACATGATGCGTATTGGCAGGAAACGAGCGGATCCCATTTCCCAAGACGTTTCAACAGGTATGCCCTTAGCGATTGCATATTACCCTGAACCTGTTGAAATGGGCCCTCGGATTTTTGGTCCTTCTTTCCATAACGGTTGATAAACTCCCAGATTCCTTTGTTGCAGTCAACTTCGCCACCTTTAACCTCAATGCATAAAACTCCCTGTGCACAGAGCACAACGAAATCAATTTCACCAAAAATATTATGTACATGCTCTGAAAGGCCAAGCGAGTGAAGTATGATATACCGTTCTCCAGTCTGATAATTTCTGAATTCTTTGAACAGATCGGCTTCAGCTCTGCTTTTTATTTCAGAAGACAGGAGATCAGGCAACATTTCGACCATGGGGAACCTCCTTAATCAAAAAGTGCACCAAAATAGCCCCGGTTACGGTCAGGAATGGAGCCGACAACTGCCCCACGATCAAGCAGACAGTTTCGCATTTCACAACTTGTTTCCGGAAGCAAGGTGCATGCATGGCATGCAGCATAATTCAAAGAGTCATATCCCTGTGCTTTGGATTCTATGCAGATAGGATCGGAAGAGCACCATGATGCTTCCTGGAGCAGATTACGGAATATCATTTCAAAAGTATTCGGAAGCGCATTTCTGACAAGCCCACCAAGGCTGCCGTCAGAGTCGGAAGATGATGTGTACAGTAGGATTCCTGCCATTTTATGAGATGAATCGGGATATGTACTATAGATTCGTTCCTTGATGGATGCTCCGGAGTATCCGCACTCCACAGATAGCTGACGGATCAACAGATGCGAGAGCGTATGCAAAAGCACATATCTTGGTGAGAAATTTTCACATTCTACATTGCTTGCCTCAAGTCGCTTCCGCATGGGTTCGTAGTATTCAGCGTTTTGATTTTCCCAGACGAATAGTGTATCCTCTTTAAGCCTGATAAAAATACCTTCACCCAGCATCTCAATTCCAGGGTACCAATTTAGAGGGATTTCGCTTAATGGCACACAGTCTCCTTCCAGATGATATCCGGCAAAGCGGTCATCGTCATTTTCGGGTTTCTCAGGCGATATCCTTCGAAAGCCCCTGAGAGCGAGAACTTCACGGAGCCGCTTCACCATTATGACATCCTCAATATAGTCCGACAGTGTGTCCGGAACATCGGTACTTTCAATACGGAACTGAAAATCATCCGGCTGCTCATAATTGCCAAGGCAGAAAACCTGGTATTCATCCTCGTATAAATCCTGCTTGGTATATTCTTCATCGGTATCCATGTCTCTCAGTTTTTTGATTTCTCGAAGAATATTTTCAACACTGTATGTCCCCGATTGAAGAAGATCATGAAACATTACCTGAATGACAAGGTTTAACGATTCTTCAGAGGGACCTGCATCCAGAACCGAAGACAGCCTGTCCCAGTTAAGCTCGATTTCTTGATTGAGTTTACTGCTCCAAGGTGGAATAGTCAGGGCACTGGCGGTTTGCGAGAAATAAACATTGGATGCGCCCCTCTGAAGGCCACGCAATGGTGCGGTACAAGTAATCGGGTCGTTATGAGTTGCTTTCAACCCAATCCAAGGACGTTTTCCCCTGCAGCGATAACCCCTCAGCGCATCCTTACCCATACTTCCGGCCATGCTTCTTGATTTACCGCACGCAGTACAGGTTATCACAATACTTTCAAGTCCGCCGGTTTCGTCGGAAAAAGATATCTTGAGTTTATCATCTTTATTGTCTGTGGGGCACTCTGAGAAGTCACCGTTATGTACCCACCACCGATACGGGAAGTCTTCCAGATGACCATTAATGCAGGCGGAAATAAATCTTGATGGAACAATATTTTTTCTGCATTTTGTGCATACGAGGCCTGTCTCATCACCAAATCCCCAATACGGCATAAGCCGCCCACACTCTGGGCAAAAGTGCATGATCGGGAAACGAAATGCCGGAATATCAGGCGAGTATTCGCCTTCACTATTATCCGAAACATACGGCTGCTTAAAATGGGAAACTTTCAGAAGTTTCTCAAGATTAGGCTCATGCAAAACAGGACTTCCGTCTTTCCAGTAATTTGAAGCAGCAATAATAACAGAGTATTGAGGCATGTCAACGATTGCACCGCTCCCAAATGTTGTAACAAGTTGGGTGCGGCGAAGCTGACCTACGACTTTTTTCTTTTGATATTCGCCACTTTTTCCAAAATGAAGAGCCATAATTACCTCCCCAGAAGATAGATGCCGGCCTGTGCGTCAACACTGCGCATACTATTCATCGTTCTGAACCTGTCGTTTTCCGTGTCGCCTTTTAAAAGTTTCTTTTCGTTTTTAAAACTTCTGTAGACGAGCGTCCCTGTTGCTGCAATGTTCCATGCATCCTCAATGTCCTGAAGCTCTTCCATAACTGAATCCAGTTCGCTTGGATCAACGGTTTCCACATAATTCAGAATAATAGATTGAATTTTCTTCACTTCTGGATTTTCAGGGTCATAATTGACAGCACTATCATTGCTCAACATACCAGGCACAAGGTATCTGCACAGAGAGACATATAGTGCATGCAGGCCCCGATCCCTCGCTCGATCTGCAAAAGGAGTCAGGCTGGTTGCCTCAACATACCGATACAAAGCAGAATGATATTTCAGGAACTGTTCATAGTGAGAACGGTCCCGTGATCTTGTTGAATTATATACAGTTACAACAAGACCTGGATTATCACGGCCGACACGGCTGGTTGCCTGAATATATTCTGCGTTTGTCTTAGGCTGTCCGGCCACGACCATTGTTCCAAGGCGTCCAACGTCAACTCCGACTGAAATCATATTGGATGCAAGAACATAATCATATACATCCTTGTGCAGGCCTTCTCTGTAACCACGTTTCAGTCGATCCTGGATAATTTTTGTGATTTCAGAATTGTTCATGCGGCTGGTCAGTTCGACCAGATTGTCATAGCTGACTGAAAGATCGACCTTCGGGGTCAACGCGGCAAACTTTGTTTTAGCCAGATAACTGAACCTGCTCTGAACGTCATCTAAAATTTGCGTGCTTGCGCCGCCTAATTCTCGCAAGCTGTTAAAATATCCGGTAATAGTCCAGAAGTTATCAATAATCTTGTCCTCATAGCCAAGAGCAGCAAGATATCTTGAAGCAAAAAGAAGTGCCGCATTTACACGAATCAATGTGGTCGTTGCAGTTGCACCAATACCCATGACTCCAAAATATTGTCTGGCAGGACGATCTGCGTAGGTGGACTCAACCGCAAAGTACGAATCTTTTGCTGACAGGCCCTGTGGTGGGAATTGGGTATAATTCTTTCCGTAAAGCGCCAGAATCTGGTTTTTTGCATTTCTGATTGTTGCAGTCGATGCAACAATTTTTGCACACACCCCATTCTGCTCACACAGCTTAGTAATTGCAGCTTCATAAATACCCGTCATTGTACCTAATGGCCCGGAAATTAAATGCAGTTCGTCTTGAATAATAAGCTCGGGAGGCTTTCTCCCATTGACAATACCAAAGAGTGCAGCTGGCTTATCACTAAGTGGAATCTGAGCAAATTTATCAACAGTTGCAACCACAAAAGTCGGCAAATGCTCGTAAATTGCGTCGTCAATAATGTGCAGAGGCAGACCATTTTCGGTAGCATAAAAATCGCATTTACTATTGCTGCAGTGGATGAGCATCCGTCTGTCACTCATTCTCACTGCATAATCATGAGGCGTAAGTGGCTTTCCACACCATGGACACATTTGAATCTGGCAGGGGTTTGATTCGTCTGCCGACACAATGGCCCCTCGTTGCTGTTTATTGATGCTGGCACGTGCTTCCTCAAGATGATTGGGGGTAAGCTTACCCCCTACCCATAAACCAATAGAAATTTCATTGCCACCCAGATGGTATTTTTTGCGAAGCAATTCACAGGCAAATATAAGCATACTGGCACGCTCAAACTGCTGAAGCGTGAGCAGCCGAAGTGTGTATCTCATAATGATGGTTACGCCATCATCAGCATAATTGCGAATTCTCCTGAGAAAAATCACAAATGCTGTAATACCAAGGTAGGCCTCAGTCTTTCCGCCACCAGTAGGGAACCACAGAAGATCTGCTTCCTTTCGTTCTGGACCGGAAGGGTCAATAAACGACGACAATTCATGAAGAATGAATGCGAGCTGAAATGGGTACCAGGTTACTGCATCCGGGTTGAAGTCCCGTCCGCTTTTTACGAGAGTCTGTCTGCGTTGAAGAAGCATGGCTTCATTTGCCATCTGAAATGCCTTTATTGCTGCGTTGTCCTCCAACATGCTTTTCTCAAGCAGATCAATCGAATGAGCCATTCGTGTAGATGCATTTCTGCATTTCTGAATGTTCTTTTCAGCGCTGCCTTGATATCGTAACTCAAGAGCGCTGACTGATATGGTAAGTTTCTCTATCCATTCCTTATACGAGTCTACAAATATACGCAAGGATCTGATTACAGCAGTGGGCATTGATTCGGCGAGATATCTCATCGAAAGTACCTGTTTATCATCTATCTGTGCAGCCATCATCTGAAGAAGGTTATAGGAAGGGAGCCATGCAGACTCTACCCAATGGGGTTCTTCATTTCCCAAGTCCCATATAACTGAGCATCCGTGGCCTTGCCCAAAGCAATGAACATCTGAATAAAGCAGTTCCAGCTCCAGCAACTCTTCGTCTGTTGAAAATTCTCCCTGCCTGTTTGCATCCGCAAAAACAGATTCCTCATTTTGCCCGGATATTTTAAGAAATGGCTGAAATGCACAGAGCTTTGCTTTATCCAATGCATCTTCACCTGCCGAATTCGTGTTAACCATTGCAACAGTAACCACACGTTCGCCGGATTCGAAAATGTTGTGCGTATAAATCTGGAGTTGAAGACCACCATCAAGGGATATTGGCTCAGCAACCTTTTCGGGGCCCAATGGCACCGCCTTCTTAAATGGATACTCTTTGCGCATCCATAGCTCCTTGGGCTTCTTTTCAACATCATCCCATCGGGAAGTGTCAATTCTATATTTTTCTGCTTCTTCGAACAGCACTGGAGAATAAAAGGCATACGCCCCAGACAGAACAAGGTTATTGATCCCGGGCTTTAAGGTGCAGGTTAATCCAAGCGATGACGGATTCTTCTGATTACTCAGAGAAATAGAAGCATCGTAAGTTTCAATGGCATTCTCAAGAAGTGGATTTCTTACAAGATCAATCACCTCTCCAGATTCGCTCTGCGGGTATAGTTTGCCCATAATATAGTACTGAGTCGGCAGTTCGGGCAGGATCTCATCCGGTTTGACGGGCCCGACAAGATCGTCTTTCAGGATTTCGGTAATAATATCCCGCGCCTCATAGAATTTTGAATAGTCAGGCATAATTTTCCTCCCGTTTTAGTAACGGTCCTTTTCTATCTGCGCAAAACCGCTGATTTCAAGGCCATACCAGACATACATGCCGCCAATCTTTTTTGCCCCTGGAATTCCTGCATCTGAAGAAGATATACATGTGTTCAATCCGTCACAGTAAATATCTCTGAATATGCCAGGATAGTATTTATGAGCAATTGTTGAGTTGTTGGAATATATTCGCTGAATAGATTTTTCCATGCTCCTGGAAAAAGCAGCGGTAGTATAACCAAGAACCGTATGTTCATCTTCCTCAGGAACAATGCTATATATAACATAAGGTTCTATTCCATCAGAGCATTTCAGCAGTTTCAGCCTTGAATCCTGAGGCATGCGCTGAATATACTTTTGGATCATTGTATCCCTTGCAAAGGATCTTGGGCTCAGATCGGAACTGTCACCTACCTCAAAATGAGACAGATACTTTTTCTTTCCAAAACCTCCAGATCTGAAGCAACGTCTGGTTTCATCATGTGAGATGTAGATATACTGCGGCTTCAATACGACTTTTTCAATTTCTTTTTTCGGCCTTGTCAAAGCAACATAGCAAACCTTATGTTCCAACAAATCATTGGTTTCATCATCAGCCATAGCATCAAGAACATCATTCACAACAAGAACTGTATCAAATTCGCGCCCCTTCGCCCTGTGAATGTTACTTACAACAATATCGTCCGAATCATTGCAGGGGTCTTCATAAAGCAGCGGATCACGTGGATTCTGGAGTAATCCCCGAAGGATATCCTCAATTTCATAATGTCGCTTTGTCCCGTCAATCTGTGTGCTGATGAGTGCATTCCAGTAACGATTTGCATCTGACGTCCGGGCTGGATAAGCAGCTGAAAATAAATCAGAAAATTCTGTGCCGTCAATGACATCAGTCTCCGCATTAGTTAATGTCTTTGCAATCCAGGAGGCAAGCGCATGCGATTCTGCTGGCTTCTGTAGAGTGTGTTCGATGCCTTCTGTACGCAGCCAGGATGAAATCTGTAACGCTTGTCCATTCGTTCTTGTCAAAATACCAAGCGTGCCAGCTTTCTTTAGCATCACTGCGTCATTTTCGGAAAATCTTTGCAGATTAACTTTTGAAGTAAGCAGTTCTGCGTTTAACTTTTTAGCCTCTTTTGTTCTGGTGGAAGCGTCACCGGTAAGAATTGACTGCCGATATGGTATCGTAAATGCCCCAAGTTCATCTCCCTGCCTGTAATTGTGCGTCAGAGCAAAATAACGGGCGTTACAATATGTATGAAATATACTGTGATAAAACTTTTGCGAATCTATAACATTGCTGTCATTTATGGCAAGGTAGTCATATAGTGCTTGGCAGAAATCGCCGAGGAGAGTAAACCCGCATGTATCCGGAAGGTTTTTAAGGAGTGAAAGGACCATCTCGGCTCGAACACCAACAAGGTCCTGAACCTCATCTACAATTATGTGTTTATATCCGGCAAGCAAATCCGTAAATTTCTGTATTACGGATGTCGCTGTCTGAATCCGCTGATCATAGCTTTCAGATTCAAGAGTGTAACAGGGCTGCAGAATATCCGGTCTGTTTTCCCGTGACCACGCCAGCAGATATGTAGCAAATGAATCGAATGTTCTTACTTCAACCTCATGCCAGTTTTGAGGAAGTTCCTCTGCTTCTGCAGCGTGCTCAAGTCGGTTACGCACGACTTCCACTGCAGCCCGGGAGAAACAGAGCACCAGTATATTTTCCGGATCTGTCTCGGATTCCGTAAGCATATACTTGATTTTTTCAATAAGTGTCCATGTTTTTCCGGTTCCGGGGCCGGCGTTCACAATTGTTCTTTCGACCGGGTCCAGTTTAATAATCTCATCCTGCGGGACGTCGGTAAATGAATCAAAAGTTGCGTCCTGAACGGCAGGTGATTTAACCATCGGTGCTTCATTTTTTACAGACAAGTACTTAACTGGTGCTGCTGGCACAGCGGGAACAATAGGCACTGTTTTGTTTTCTACGGTAGATGATGGAGAAGCAGCATATAGCGCTGCCGCTGCCTGAGGATCCCCTTCCTGTAGAGGGTTGGTCAATTCTGTGGTTTCTTCCTTTGCTGCTATCAGGATTTCCTGAACTTTTTCCTGAAAATATATATTCTTCTCTGCTGCTTCTAATTCGAGACTGTCAAAATCAGGCCTGCATGTCGAAAATCGATGGCAATTGATATTCGTGCATTTACAGACACCTCGCGCCTCGCCAGTGGAATTATCAATAATGGTACCATAAGGATAATCTCCCGGGAGTGCATATGTGCAGTGCACAGACGCGTCATTATATATCTGCTTCTGAACAGGTGTAGTTCCATAACTGGCTTTGCACATGATTTCCAGTGCAAAAGGGTCACGAATCGTCGACAAAAAGTGCTGATCCGCCCCGTATGAGCCGTTTACAGGCTGCAGATTACTTCTGAAAGCGACAGTACTTGTAATGGTGTCTCCCATAATCACACCTGCTTCTCAGGTAATTTATAGTAACATTTTAGCTGTGGATACTCCCAGACTCGGCTGAATTCACTTGGACGCATAGTGCTGCCAGCGGCAGCTTTGAAAACCATATCTGCATCGACCAGTACCTGAAGAATAAGCTGCTCCTGCAGGAATCTGTATGAAGGAACCTCCAGCGATCTGAAGCGGGCAGAAGATTCTTCAATATCAGGGCTCCCACCAAACACAAATCGTGCTTCTTTATTTGTGTCTGTGATGCCAAAATGGTACTCTGCTTTCCATCCACTCAGCTTTGTGTCCGGCGGCAACAGCTCAAAATAACTGTTATCGCTTAGTACAATCCCAACAGACTGATTCGAGTAATATGAGCCCGGCGTCATGGATAGCTTTGCAGCCCCCTGACCTACATTCCACATGGTCTCATCTGGGAAGAAGAGCTTATTTCCATATACCTCGTCCATACGTTCCAATAAGGGCCTTAGATTACTGCTGCCACCAACAAGTACAATTCGATCTATATTTGCGAGTCCGACGCCGGACTGATCAATTGCCTTTTTCAGGCAATCCATGGCCATCCTAACTTCGGGTTCAACAATATCTGCAAACCAGTCGTAATCAAGCATTTCTCTGCATGCACCATAAGGACCATAATTGTTTATGGAAATAGTTGCAGTATCATCATCACCTAAAGCCCTTTTTGCGCTTTCAGAACGCACACGCATCATATCCTGAGCACTGGATGGCATATCGGCAAAGGCAATCTCCATACCTTTTTTGCGGGAGATTTTAGCATGAATTCTCTGCGCAATTTTGTTGTCAATATAGTCACCGGCTATATTGGAACCAGCCGTTGCAAGCTCAGAAATTTTCCCATTGGCGTTTTGAAGGACAGAAACATCCAGGGTTCCGCCTCCCCAGTCAAAAACCGCAACAATGGAGGAACTGCGGAGCTCATCGTAATTTGCAAAAAAAGCTGCAGTTGGCTCGCTTATGAAAGATGTAATCGTTATTCCTGCGGCCTTTGCAGCACTTCTTAGCTTTTCTCGTTTCTTTGAGCTAAATCCTATTGGAATTGCAACAGCTGCCGCCGTCATTTCGACTCCAGTGCGCTCCTTGACGTTTTCTCGGAGAGCCTTGAACAATTCCGCGGCAACATCAACCGGGCTCCATTCACGGCCAGCAATCATCATGATAGTATCTTGGTCAAGAATCGTTTTTACGGAAGAAATATACTCGCAGGACTCGCTAAGCTCCATTTTCTTATCCCATGCTTCGCGCCCTGTATAAACCTCACCTGTTGTTTTGTCGATCGCAATGACTGAGGGAATCGGTCTGCCTTCTTCATCTCCATATAAAAACATTTCCGGACTATGGTCCATAACCAGATAACCAACAGTTGCACTACGTGTGGTTCCAAAATCAATTCCAAAATAATTTGTCAAATTGGTTTCCACAGATTTCACCTCAATCCATCGCTATACCAGCCTTAATCAGAATGCCAAATATATTTTTCAACTGCTCACGCATATTCTCTCCAAGATCACTATCCATTGGAAGCCTTTCGGCATCTAAAAAATCTCTATACTCTATCTTCAGTTTTGACGCAAGCCGCTTTGTCTGTTCATCGGATTGTTTTGCTCTGTCTCTGCTAAGTGCCTCCATCATCTGCGTGCGTTGCACAATTTCGGACTCTTTTTCCGAAATTGTGGACTGCAATAATTGAATTCTGTGTTCCATTTCCTTCTTTTCTGCGATAATCACAGAAATTCGTTGATTACGCTCGGCCAACTGAACGCTAAGATCGTTCTCACGCCGTTTCGCAGATTCAAGCTGGGTATCAAGTGAAGCCATATCTCTATGCAACGCGGAGTTTGCATCTGATAACGTTACAATCTTATTTTCAGCAACTTTTCTCATTGCTTGGAGTTGGGTCGAAATTTCAGCGGCCTTTTTAAGTGCATCGTACAATATTTCATACGGGTCCAACGTTTTTTCGAGGGCTGCTGTTGTAGAAGTATTACTTTCCTGTACTACTATAGTTGCTGTGCCATCCTGTGCAGGCACTTTTTGATCCATGGCAGGTTTCTTATCCATTGCCCCATCTATCTGTTCATTCGCCGGATGAAGCCACTTCGTAACAGCAATAGCAGTTGCAGAGTCTTTCTTTGAAAGGCTGTCAAAATCTATACGGCTAAGCAATTCGTCCATAAGAGCTTTAAAGTCATTTATAAAGGCTGGCTTAATATCGAGCTCAGAAAGATCGGGATAAGTGGTCGTGCAGTTGAGCTCTCCGATAAAGTACTTGGCCAATATTTTGTGGCCGTCTCCAATAGTCTTTTTTTCTTTGTTTTTGCTCGCGGCCGGAACTCTTTTTATAACAGGGCAAAGCAGCCTTTTATCTTGGATATCTGCGGTCAAAAGGTTTGCCAATAAGCTGATTAGAATGCGGAAAGTAGCAACTGTATCTCTTTCAAAAAGTGCGCCCTTGAAAAGAGAGTTTAAAGCAGCAAACTGATCTTCGGAGGATACAACCCAGTCAATGAACGGTTTGGCTCCCGCAAAAATGAAGCCATCATAGAAATATTGCTCAGCTAAATCTGTAAAACTGCCCTCTGCCGTCACCAGACTTTTCCACGCACGGCTAAAGTCGTCGCTTTCTGTTTTATTGATTTTATGCCCTTTAACTTTTTTCAAAGCAATCAACTCATTAAGTTTTTCAAGATAGTTTCCCATTTGGCATCCTCCATATATTGTTGAAATATTATCTCACAGAAATCGTCCTATTTAACAGACTTTGTTTTTCTCGCATCCGCCGGCTTTTCGGCTTCCTTGGGAATTGCCCAGGCTTTGCCGAACTTGGTCAGGCCGGGGATGCGGCCTTCATTACAGAGAACCTGCACGCGGCGGCGAGTGATGCCCCATTTTGCGGCGGCTTCGGCGATTGAAATGTAATCCATAATTCACCTCATAAGCACATAAAAAACCCTGCCATGTGCAGGACTTTGCCGTTCCACAGCTGGCTGCCATCCAAACGGTACAGGCCCTTTAGCTTTGCGACGCCGTCGTTCGACGGCTTTGCCAATGATTTTACAATTTATTGTATACTTTTTGGCGAATGTTTGCAACAGAAGAAGTAGCAAATTGTACCATTCTGGAAAAGCAAAAGCGCGCCGGGCCTATTTTAAAGGACCCGACACGCTTCATGTTCAATTTATTTTTTCTTATCCGTCCTGCCGAGGATAAAATCTACGCTGACCTTGTAATAGTCTGCCAAGGCGCAGAGGACGTGAGGCGGCACCATGCGCTGGCCGCTCTCGTAATAAGCGTAGGTGCGCTGCGGTACATTGATGGCCTTGCCCACCTGCTGCTGTGTCAGATCGGCATCCTCGCGCAAGTCGCGGATGCGCTGATACTTTTCCATATTTATCACCACACTCAGTATAACTAAGAACAAAATGTTCTATTGCAATTTTGAATGTATTGTTCTAAACTATACCCTGTGGGGTGAATGAATATGCCGGATTATAAAAAGATGTACCTGAGGTTGTTCCATGCTTCGGAGGAGGCGGTCAACCTGCTCATCGCTGCTCAGCGGGAATGCGAGGAACTATACGTGAACGCTCCTGAACCGGAGCTTAAGGTCATAACCATGCCAGTCGCCGACGGGAAAGATGAAAAGTAAACACTACATAGCAAGAGACCGGGGAATTATCACCCGGCCTCATCTGCATCCAGCCGTTCTCCCCGGCGTATTTCTTTGATTACAGCTCCGCAGATTTTGAGCGGCGGGCATCTTTCTCGATTCCGTTAAACGTGCAGATTTTCCAGATACTTTGCCCAATATGAGAATCAGCTGCGGGCACGTCATCTCCAATGAGTTGAACCATTCGGTAATTTCGAATGGTTCAACTTCTATTACTTGCATCAGCAGCCTAGCCGAAACATTGATTGAGCAGTTCTTCCAGCTTCGCCCGAAACGCATCGTCCTGCTCACGTCTGCGCTTGGAGAGGCCCTTGAGCCGTCCGCCGGCGTTGCGGATCTTCTTGGCCGTGTGGCGCTGCAAAAGGAGAGCATCAATGTTGTCCGGCGTGTATTCCATGCCGTCCTGATTCAGCACCACGGCGTTTCGCGCAAGGCACATGGCGGCGAGGCCGTAGTCCTGCGTGACCACAATATCGCCCAGCTGAACCAGATTGACCAATGCGAAATCCACACTGTCCGCGCCCTTGGAAAAAGTAAGCGTCTTTGCGCCGCTCCGTTCAAAGACATGGGAAGTGTCGCACAGCAGCAGGCATTCTGTTTTGTGCGCCTTTGCCAGCGCAATGGTGCTGTCTACCACCGGGCAGCCGTCCGCGTCCACCAAAATTCTCATCGGTTCATACACTCCTGTAAGTTTTCAAGAAAGCGACAGGCCTGTTCGCCGTCCATCTGCACATGATGGAATTGGAAGGACAGCTTCAAATCGGTTTTCAGCCAGCGGCGGCGGTACTTGCTCCAGATGAGGAAGGGGTTGTTGAAAATGCCGCTGTAAAAATTCGCCACACCGTCCAGATCGTAATGAATCAGCGCAGAGGTTCCGACGATCATGCAATCGGGCAACTCATAATTCTCGCAGCTTTCCCGGCAGCGCTCCGTCAGCTCCGAATAGGTGCGGGCAAATTCGTGCAGCTCGCCGCAAAACGGAATGTCGCAGGTGCTCAGTTCACCGCGCTTGTTTTTGACGATTACATTGACGCCCAGGCTGTCGTACTGCTTCAGCTTCTTGCCCACGGGCAGTAGATAAAATTCCGGAATGCTCTGCGCGGCCCGGGCGGTGCACCAGCACATGAGCATGTTAAAGGAATAGCCCTTTTTTGTGAGCTTTACAAGATGCGTCACATCCATCGTTTTGAAGATGGTGACCATGGGCATGGGCGCGTCGATGTAATATTCGTAGCTCATGGCTCGGCTGGTGGTTTTTGGGTCAACTTCTCTCATTTTGTGTTCTCCGTCCGCTGTTTATTAATGTTTTCAGTATAACCCCTTGCGTGATGGTTGGCAACAAAGGCCGTGGGGCAGGGGTTCCAGAATGCTGGGCTTGCTTCGGAAGAGCAGGACTTTCTCTTGTTTTCATGCTATGATAGTTTTAAAAGGGGGTGGCTGTATGCAGTTCGGTTTTCTGAATCTGACAGGCTTTCTCATCGTCACACTGATGATGATTCCCAACCTCATTTACGCACGGTGCAACCCCCATATAGAAAACAAATGCCTCTGCAAGCCGATGCTCATTCTGGAGCAGATCGGTCGGTACGGCTCCATGGCGATGATGGTCTTCCCACTTTTCGTGTGGGAGTTCGGCTTCAAGTCGCCGGAGGTGCTGGTGATCTGGATATTTTTGCTTCCGGCGCTGCTGCTGGCTTATTTCATTTACTGGGCGGCCTATTTTCGCAGGCCGTCGCTGTCCGCCGCATTGTGGCTGGCGATCCTGCCCAGTGTCATCTTCATTCTGCGTGGCGTAATTTTTCGGCATTGGCTGCTGACGGCATTCGGCGTCGTGTTTGCCGTTGGACATATCTATATCACTTGGTATAACAACAGGTCGGAGGGGACGGAGAATGAGTAAATATGAGCCGCTTTGGAAGGCAATCGGCGGGCGTACGGAGAACAGCTTCACTCTGACCTATGCCGAGATAGAACAGATCTTGGGCTTTCCCATCGACCACGCCTTTTTAACCTTCAAGAAGGAGCTGCCCGCCTACGGCTATGAGGTGGGTAAGATCTCCATGAAGGCGCAGACGGTGGCGTTCAAACGCTGCGTTTGACAAGCGGCTGCGTTTCTGCTATCATCGGCTACACCCATCCACGAAAGGAGAATCACGATGGAAAAATTCATTCCCTTTGAGAAGCTCTCCAAGAAGGAGCAGCAAAAGAGGAACGCCGCACGGCGCGGCAGTTGGTGCGGACTGAACCCCGTGACCCGCAAGCCGGAAAACTCAAAAGCATATAGCAGACGAAAGGCACAGAAATGGAGTGATGACTCCGGTTCTGTGCCTTTTGTTATCTCGGTGCGCCGTTCATCCGCCGCCGTATTCTTTGATTACAGCCCCGCAGATTTTGAACGCTTACCTTGGCGATTTCTTCGAATGTCCAGAGTTACCCCTCGTCCGTGTGGGGAGAAAACGCGGAATCGAGAATATTGTGCGCCCATACACTTAGATGATTTTTCACGACGATATTGGCAAAGTGTGATAGAATGATAAAAAAGGGCGGTGATGCCAGTGATGAACTATATTGCGAATATACTGACCGCCTCGCGGTTTCTGTTTGCCGTGGGAATGGTGCTGGCAGCCCCGTTTTCTCCCGTGTTCTGGGTCTGTTATCTGGGCGGCGGGGTCAGCGATTTATTGGACGGCCCGGTTGCCCGCGCCCTGCACATTCAGAGCGATGTCGGCGCAACGCTGGACAGTGCCGCCGATCTGGCCTTTGCGGCGGCAATTGCCGTTGTGGTTTTGCGAAATGTTCAGCTTCCCGCATGGCTCTGGGTATGCGCCGGGTGCATTGCGGCGGTGCGGCTTGCAGGGTATGGCGTGGGCTTTATAAAATACCGCACGTTTTCCGCTCTGCACACTTATGCGAATAAGGCGACAGGTGCGCTGATCTTTGCATTCCCGATTTTGTACGCGGCGCTGGGGCTGACCGCGTCCGGCGTGATTTTATGCGTGGCGGCGCTTTTCTCCTCCGTGGAGGAGTTTGCGATCACCGTCAGCTCACCCATGTTGAATCGGAATTGCAAAGGGTTCTATGGCAACACAAAAGGAGCAATGAATAATGGTATGTGAAATCATGAGAGATGAGGACTTTTTGAAGCAGGTCTCGGAGCCTGCGACACAGGCGGACATTCCGGTGGCGGACGACCTGCTGGAGACGCTGATCGCCCACAAGGACGGCTGCGTGGGCATGGCGGCGAATATGATCGGCATTTCCAAGCGCATCATCGCCATTGATCATGACGGTGAATACATGGTGATGTTCAATCCTGAAATCATCAAAAAATCCCAACCTTATGACGCCGAGGAGGGCTGTCTGTCGCTAATCGGCACACGCAAGGCGCGGCGCTGGAAGTCCATCAAGGTACGCTGGCAGAACCGGGATTTTCAGGTTCGTATCAAGACCTTCAACGGCTGGACAGCTCAGATTATTCAGCATGAAATCGACCACTGCGAGGGGGTTATCATATGAAACCATGGTTCACCATCGACCAGATTGATGAAAAGACGCACATCATCAGCGAATACCGCCACTGGGAGGAGACCCATTGCTATCTGGTGGAGGGAGACGACCGGGCGCTGCTCATTGACACAGGACTTGGCATCTGCGACATTTCAGCGGAGGTAAAAAAGCTGACGGACAAGCCGGTGACGGCGGTCGCCACACACATCCACTGGGATCATATCGGTGGCCACAAATATTACTCCGACTTCTACGCCCATGAAGCGGAGTTGAACTGGCTTTCCGGCGAGTTTCCCCTGAGCATGGAGACAATTCACGGCATGGTGGTTGACCGCTGTGACCTGCCGAATGGCTACGATGTGGCGACTTACCAGTTCTTTCAGGGGACGCCGACGCGGGTTCTGCACGACGGCGATACCATCGACCTCGGCGGGAGGGAAATCACCGTGCTCCACACATCGGGGCACTCCCCCGGGCATATGTGCTTCTGGGAAGACGCGACAGGGTATCTGTTCACCGGCGACCTGGTCTATAAGGACACGCTCTTTGCCTACTATCCCTCCACCGACCCGCAGGCGTATCTTAAAAGCCTTGAAAAAGTCGTGGCGCTGCCGGTGAAACAGGTGTTTCCCGCCCACCACACGCTGGATATCCAGCCCGAGATTTTGATTCGTATGCGGGACGCATTCCGCGAGCTTGACGCTGAGGGCAAGCTGCATCACGGCAGCGGCACGTTTGACTACGGCGACTGGGCGGTTTGGCTGTAAGTGCAGGAGGTTCACCATGGCAATGTGGAATCCGTGGCGGGGCTGCCACAAATACAGCGAGGGCTGTCGGTTTTGTTACATCCACAAGGGGGACGCCCGGCGGGGCGTGGACACGAATGTGGTGACGAAAGCGGACAACTTCTGTGCGCCCGTAGAGCGGTATAAGCGGGGCGAAAAGAAGGGCGAACACAAGAAAAAGTCCGGTGAAACGGTCTACCTCTGCTTTTCCTCCGACTTCCTGCTGCCCGACGCGGATGAGTGGCGGGTTGAGTGCTGGCGCATGATGCGAGATCGGTCTGACCTGCGGTTCCTCTTTCTGACGAAACGCATTGAGAGGTTTGTGGACTGCGTTCCCGACGACTGGGGCGACGGATACGAGAATGTGACCGTTGGCTGCACGGTAGAAAATCAGGCGGAGGCAGATAAGCGGCTGGCGCTCTTTGATACGCTGCCCATCAAGCACAAAAACATCATTCTTCAGCCCATGCTGGAGGCAATGGACATTGAGCGGCATTTGGACGATGTGGAGCTTGTGGTGGTGGGCGGCGAGTCCGACCGCAACGCAAGGCCCCTGGACTACGCATGGGTCTTGGACGTTCGAGAGCAGTGCCTGCGGCAGGGTGTGAAGTTTGAGTTCCGCCAGTGCGGCAGTAATTTCATTAAGGACGGCAAGCTGTATCAGCTTCCTGTCCGTCTGCTGATGTCACAGGCCAGAAAAGCGAATATCAACACTTGATTCAGAGCCGGCTGTGATGGGAGAACCACACTTTCAAAAATGCATACTGTTTCTTCTTTGCTTACAGCTCCACAGATTTTGAGCGCTCTTTTGCAGTCAAACCGATTTTATTTCCGAAGGATACAGGAGGAAAACAATGTCAATTCTATATTTTTCCGATATACTTGAAAAAGTTGGATTAGACCCGGCAAGAGTGAAACTGCTCCGCCATTCCTTGAATGACAACGGCTTTCGGGAATGTGCCGATGCGGGTATGATCTATGAATACACATGCCATCAAAAAGCGGATTTTAGCAAGAATTACGATTATTGGATTGTGTTTGTCAGCGGAAAGAGTACACAGGCAAAACTGTTTGCCTGCTATGAAGTTGGCGATTATGTGCCCGACACGCAGGAGAACATCCCCACAGGATTTCCGGCAATCGAGGCAAGCTGTTTTCAAGGTCAAAACGCATATTACAATTTAAAACCAGTTGATATTTTAGCGGAATACGAAAATCGTTTGATGATTGACTGGGGTAAAGCTACGATCTCATGGCATCAAAAAGGGACAACTCCAAAGCCTGTCCTTGCAATTCGAGACAAGCCCGGCGTTTCGTTTCCTGGATATGAAAATGTAGTGCTTACATACAGCGAGCTGAAAGCGCGCATTGAATCTGAAAATGAGGACGAGCATACGCAGTGGTATACTGCACTCTCCAAGGTGAATGCGGTTTATTTGATCGTCGATTTGGAGAGCGGTCAGCAATATGTTGGGTCTGCGTATGGAGAGGAAGGGCTGTGGGGGCGCTGGCGCTCATATGTGGACACTGGGCATGGCAATAACAAGCTGATGAAAGAATTGATCTGCGCACACCCAGAACGCTATCATCATTTTCAGTTTTCCATTCTGCAGATTCTTCCCAAAACCGTGACAGATGAGGAAGTAATTCATACAGAAAGTTTGTATAAGCGGAAGCTGCAGAGCGTTGTATTTGGCATGAATGATAATTGATCTTTGAGGAGCGATGCCGGAAATGGAGTTTTTGGATAAGTCGATTGCGCTGCTGGAAGAAATCAATGCGGCGCCTGAAAAAAGGCAGTGGTGCAAAGAGAATTCCGTATACTCCGAGAATCCGGGGCAGGCGGAACTGCATCGCCGCATCAACACATTTGAGGGAGAGAGCTATGCCAATGGTCTTGTGATCACAAATTATGCGCAGGTGCTCCAGCGGTACGGTCTATGCGAGCCATTCACAAAAATAGATCAGATGCCATACCTTGCCGCATTGGCATGCACTGCATGGCATTTTCGCAGAGACCACTTTTCGGAAGGATCGCTTATCAGTGAAAGCATTGCAAGTGGCGATATGCTCCGGCTGCTGCGACGGTTGAGGGAAACACAATCCGGGGATAGCTTCGCAACAACACTGGATACGCTTTTCCGCTTTCAACATGAAACTCTTATCCCCAACCAACCCGGAATTTATCGGGTGCTGGCACCGGTGGGCTTTAAAATCCAATTCACGGATTGTTTCGAGAATACTGCGGCACCGCTATATTCACCCGATCTGCTGGCTGAAAAGTATAGTGGCTGCACAGATCAGGAAATTTTATACATTGGGAAGGCAAACGGCAGACAGGGCCTCCGCCAGCGTATCAAGCAATATTTGAACTGCGGCTATGGTCGGGGGAAGAATCATAAAGGTGGCCGCGCGATTTGGCAAATCAAAGAGGCAGGTATGCTGCTGATAGACTATGTACCATGCTCGGACTGTGAGGAGCAGGAGCACCGGCTTTTGCGGGATTACAAAGAGAGAAACGGCTGTTACCCGTTGGTAAATTGGAAGGGGTAATAATTTGCCTTATCTTTGTTTACCGCCCTGCAGATTTTGAGCGCGCTTTCTGTCAAATACTCCTTGCATAACCGTTCTGGCAGAGTTACAATTCGACCGACCAGAGACAAATAGCTGAAACGCAAAACGCTTCCCGCCCTGAGCCGGTGAAAACTGCCGGCGATTGGATGGGAAGCGTTTTTGACCACATAGATTACCACAGTCAGATGTGGAACACGTGGAAACAGTGCTTCAAAGAGTGTCAAAGAGTAAGGAAAACAGAGCGGAAATGACCAGAAATGGCTATAAACGAGTGTAAAAAAGTTTGGACAGCAATTTGGGAGAACCGGCGAAAAGTGAATAGGTAAGTCAATATCCGGGTGTAGCGCAGTTGGTAGCGCGGGTGGTTTGGGACCATCAGGCCGCAGGTTCGAACCCTGTCACTCGGACCAAAAATCCGCTGAAATCGGTTGATTTCAGCGGATTTTGTGCATTTATTGTGCAGATTTTTATATTTTTAGAAATCTGATTTTTCTGCAAAACGGGTCGATTCAGCAGGTCAAAAAAAGCGGACGGCGAATGAATAATCTGCTGCCCAAACTCTCAAATCCCTAACCCATCCCTAACGGAATGAAAAAAGAAAATTCGGGTGCTGTCTCCCCAAATTTATTGAAAATTTGGGGAGTTAGAATTATACTTAAAATGACTATAGGCATTGCGATTGCAGGGGTAACTAAGCATTTTTTTACGGGACTATTATTTATTTTCGGATTGGGAGGAATCGCTGTGATTATTCTTCGACAAGGAAAGACGAAAAGCATATTAGAGAACTCCATCAACAGCGCACTAACTGCAGTCGAAACGTATAATCGTCCGCGTGTCCAGTTCAGGATAGAAAACTATATCATACTTATGATTCTTGCATGGACAAAGCTGTTTCACGCTTATTTTCAGAGTGAAATAGGAGAGCGTTATTTTTACAAAGAGAAGAATGGCCGCTATAAAAAAGTGGATGGGGAGAAAAAAGCATGGGAGTTGACTGAATGTATCAAGGAGTATCAGAAGATGCAAAAAGCATATCCTAATCTTTCTGAACCTGTTGTTGCAAACCTGCGTTTTTTTATTGGTATTCGAAACAAAATTGAGCACCGATATTGGGAAGGCTCTTCTTTAGATATTCTACTTTTTGGTGAGTGCCAATCGTTGCTTTTTAACTACGAAACGTTCTTGGTCACACTTTTTGGTGAAGACTATTCGATTAACACCTGTCTTGCTTATGCATTACAATTTTCTCACTTACGTGCAAAAGAGCAATTGCAAGCTCAACGTGATTTATTGTCAAAAGACATGCAGGATATCAAGAAGTATATTGATAAGTATAAAACGGACTTACCCCAAGTAATTTTTGACAGCCAAGAATACAGTATTAAGCTGTTACAAATTCCTAAAATCAGCAACACTAACCGCAATGATTTAGCAGTCGAATTTGTAAACTGGAATAGTCTTACTGAGGAAGATCGTGTAAACTATCAGCAAATCTGTACCATCATCAAAGATAGAATTGTTGTGCAGCAAGTATTGAATGCAGATTTGCTCAAGCCTGGTGCTGTCATACAAGCAGTTGAAGGAAAAACCGGAATAAAGATTTCGCAGAATGATCATAGCTTACTCTGGAAGGCGTTCCAAGTTCGGCCTGTATCAACAGCAGAATCCAAGTTCGATACCGTATCTAAGTTTTGCATATATGATGAACCACACAATGATTACTTGTATACGGATGAATGGGTCGCGTTTATCGTGAATTTACTTGAAAAGCATGGCTTTACAAAGGATAACATCAGAATTAAGTGTAAGCAAAAGCTGCTTTTTTCTGACTACGCATAAAAACTTATTGTCATAAAATAATGCAGCGATATGCATGCAAGAACTGAACACATAAAACTGATAGCGGTGCCCTTTGAATGAGGGCACCGCTGTCCGCTGAGGAATGTCTTTCTCATCCCACTCTCTGGAACGGAATAATCTTGCAGCCGCTTTTCGCGGACGTTGGTTCCGGATCGGGCGGCTCCGGCGCGGGGGCGGTGCCTGTGACCTCGGCCATGAATCCGCCGACCTTGTCGGCGGCGCTTTGCTGCATCCCGTTCGTCACATGGGTGTAGGTGTCCAGTGTGAAGCCTGCCGAATAATGTCCCAGCATACTGGAGAGCGTCTTGACGTCCACGCCGCTCTGCATCGCCATGGTGGCGAACGTATGCCGAAGGTCATGAAAGCGCACGGCAATGTCGATGCCGGCGCTTTTCAGCAGCTTTTTGTGTACCCGCCCAAGGGCATCCGGACTCCAGTACGTTCCCGTTTTGGGAGACGGAAACATAATGGGATTGTCAAGATGCTTCTCATGCTCAGCAGTCAGAAGATCCACCGCCTGTTGGGGAATTGCCACCTTGCGGACGGAGTTTTCCGTTTTGGGCACCGTCACGGTCAGCACGCCGTCGATGCGGGTGACCTGCTTGTCCACCGACAGGATGCGGTGCTGCACGTCCAGATCCTCCCACAGCAGCCCCACCAGCTCGCCGCGCCGCAGGCCGCTGGTCAGTTCCAGATAGAAGATGGGCAGCACACCGTAGGCCTCCGCCTCCCGCAGATAGGTCCCGACCTGCTCCGGCGGGATGATCTTCATCTCGGGCTTGTCCTTTTTGGGGATGCGGCAGCCGTCGCAGGGGTTATACGGAATGAGGCGTTCCTTCACCGCCTGCTGCAGGCAGCTGTGTAGCACCATGTGCGTCCGCCGCACGAAACCGCCCGACAGTGTGAAATCCTCCATCTTCTTGCCGCGTTTGACCCGGCCGTGATGCCGTATGTCGTTATACATCTGCTGAATATGAATCGGCATAAGCAGTCGCAATTTGAGGTTCCCGATGGCGGGGATGATATGCTGCTCCAGCACATTGGCGTAATTGCGGACCGTGTTGGGCCGCAGGTTTGGCTTGCTGTAGGTTTCAAACCACAGGCGGCACCATTCTCCCACGGTGTAGTCGCCGGTATGACTCGTGGACACGCCGCGGTTATCGGCGATGGCGCGCCTCAGCTTATCCCGGCACTCATTTTGTGTCTTGGCGGACACGCTTCTCTGGATGGCGCGGCCGGTGGCTGGGTCGATGCCTACGGTATAGCGCCCTTCCCAACTGCCGCTGGGCTTTTTTCGGATGCTACCTTCGCCGTTCGCTCGTCTTTTACTCATGAAATAACCTCCTTTTCCTGACCTTTTGCAACACCAACCAATACCACAGAATTGAGTAAATAGCTACTGTTTTCAATGGATTTCTCCCTTTTCTTCGGTGAGCTTTGCGATCCATTCGGTAAACTGATCCCGCGGAATAATGATGCGGGAGCCCAGCGTGATGGAGGGAAAATCCGGACGCCGTACAATGCTGTAAGCGTTGGCGAGACCGATGCCCAGCACGTTGGAGACATCCGGCACCGTCAGCATCAGGGGTAGCTCGTCGAAGGATTTGAATTGTGATTTTTTCATGGTTGTCCTTTCTCCGCATCGCGGCGGAAGCATTTTAAATTGTTGTTCTGCGTCTTGTTGATTTATTTCCCCCTCGTTGCGTAAAGGGGGATGGGTTACATCGACATGGTTGGGCCGGTGTATTCCTCGTGGTCGTCCGGCTTGTGACCCATGGCGATCTTCTTCTCCCGAAGCTTTTGCAGCCGTTTGCGGTCGATCTGCATTCCCATGGGGCTGGACTTCGGCAGAGAGTTGTCCTGGAAGATGCGGCTCATGTGATGAAGCAGCCGGGTCGTTGATAGCATGACGGAGGTTGGCTTGAGGGAATCCATGCGGTCGAGGAAGAATTGTGCATACGGATTTCCTTGCTGGGCAGATCGTAAAAACCAGTGTTCTGCCGTGGGTATGTCACGTTTCGTTACGGACCCGGTCAGATACAACTTGCCCAGCGTGTACTGGGCGTACTGGTTTCCATTCTTAGCGGAGACCGTCAGGCAGTCCACCGCCTTTGCCGCGTCTTGCGGCACGTGCGTTCCCGCGAGATACTCCTTGCCCAGCCGGTAGGCGGCTTGGGCGTTTCCGTTTTCCTTCGCCATCTCCAGCCACTCGATTCCGAGCGGCGGGTCACGGATTGCGGCATCGTCGGAGAGCAACATTTTCCCAAGCTGATACTGGGCAACGGGGAGCTTCTGCCGTGCTGCCTGATAGAACCAGTTGATGGCCAGCTTTGGGTCGGGAATCAGCAAACCGCCGTCGCGGTAGATCGTTCCGAGAAAATATTGGGCGTAGACGTCGCCGCCATCAGCCAACTTACGCAGCTCCAACACGGCGGTGTCCCGTTCTTCCAGCGATTCTGTCTCGTCTTGGATAATCTCCTTTAGCGTCCAGTAGCAGTTGGTGGCGTAGTCCTCATTCTCCGGTGCGTCCGCCGGTTCGGCATCTTCAAAAGTGAACGTGTCCTGCCGGATGCGTTCCGCCTCCTGGATGACCGCGTTCTTAACGGCTCGGAACTCCTTTTGTTCGGAGAGCTTCAGTCGCATTCGATGCTCGCCGGTGTAGTAGGCGTCTAACTGCCCCTGCAGCTCCAGCCAGCGGTCATAGCACTCGAACACGACAGGCAGCCGCTCCATCTGATCGACAATCTCATTGACCAGTGCCTTGACGGATTTTGGAAGATAGCCGTAGCTTTTCTTTCCCTTCACCGTTTCCAGCGCCTGAGAAAGCTCCAGCATCAGAGCTTCCGCCTCTGGGTGATTGGCAATGCCGGTTTGCATCTGCCGCACCAGCTCCAGCATGGTGCGCCGCGCCTCTTTCACCAGCTCATCTTGGGACTCGCTTTTCTGCTCGTAAAGATGCAGCATCTCCTGTTTGAAGATGTCGTTCGTGAGCGCTGAGCGGATGCTGTGAATGCCGGCCTGCGTGAGATAGCCCTGAGAGGGATCGGATGACCACGCCATCAAATGCACGTGTGGGTGGTCGCCTTCATCGTGGAAAGCGGCGTACCAGCGGAAGTTGTTTTGCGGAATCTGCATGGCGTCCGCAATCTCGTCGCGGTGCGCGCGGAGAAGATTCCGCCACGCTTTGGCATTATCATAGCCAAGACGGACGGCATCCTCACGCTGGAGTGAGATGATGTGCGTCCACACATTGCCGGTGTAGGAATCCAACTCCGACGCGGCCTTATCCAGATCGACGTCGTCGCTGTCTCCGAAAAGCCCGTGCGTACCCAGCCGCTCAGAACGGGGGCGAGTGGCAATATACTTCATGTAGACTTCTGAGCGGCTGACCGCCGACCAGTTGCACTCCAGTGCTGTGGAGATAAAGGCGGAGGCGGCGCGTTTGGTATGCGCCGCCTCCCAAGTCTCATATTCCAGTAGCTCTTTTGCGTCTGGGAAATCACGGAGCAATTTCGTGATAAGCTGTTCTTGCTTTTGTGTGGCGGGCCGGTCGTCGGCAATGCGCTGGACACGCTCCCGCGTCGCGATGTAGCGCAGATAGCCGCTGACTTTTTCTTTGCCACCGCACTTGAGATAGGGGCTTTTCAAAATCAGCTTTGCCATCACGCCTCATCCTTGCTGCGGGCAATGCTCTCAAAGCTGAGCTGTCCGTTGGTGCGCTTAACATTGCTGACGCTCTCCGCGCGCTGGCGGCGCATGGTATCCTCATCCAACTTGAAGTAGGCGGCGAGGAGGTTCATTGCCATGTCCAGTTGCACGGTGAGCTTGAACAGCAGCGACGCGATGCGGTTTTCGAACACGCCGAGGCGTCCTTCAATGACGGATTTCACCGCCGTAGGGAGCGCCGCCCCGGCGTTCTCCACACTCAGCGAGGCGAGGTAAAAGTCCACGGCGTGCTCCACAAACGCGGTAGCGCTACGGCTTCCGTCCTCACTGTAACGGCGCTCCACCTCCGCCTTTTTCTCCGGCGTGAGATAGAGGGCAAATTTTATTTTTTTACTCATAATTCCTCCAGTTCCGGGGTTTGACCCCTGTATAAACCTTGTTGTTTCGGGCTTTTTACGATATCTGACCACAGAAACGGTGCCCTCTTGGATTTTTGACCCCGTGTCCACGCTGTGGAAACTGACCGCACTGCGGGCAGAAGTGCGCTCTCCGGCCACGGGAATGGGGCGGGGGTTTATCCTGCTTTTCCTTGCAGCAGGGTGTCTGGTCAAGGAATCGCCCGAAAGCCCTCTCCCAACGTGCTTTGTCCTTCTTCCATTCTGGGGTGTGGAACAGCTTTTTCCGATCGTCGCCAAAGCCACCGAAGCGCTCATCGTAGCTCACAGGATAAAACACTCTCTCATAGGATGCGGGATCGGTGATAAGCCCAGCACCGGAATAGATTTCGTACCGGTAACTGCCGTGCTGTACTTCGTTCTCGGCTCCGGCGATTTCGCGTTGTAGGTCCAATATGAACTGCATCTGCGCCTCCGTCAGCACGTCGGATTTTCCTGTTATCAGAAGATACCGAACCTCAGTGTAGACCAGCGACTCATCGAAGTCCTCCCATGCGCGGAGCTGAATGATGCGAATGACGCAGTCGATCGTACACGCATCGGATATATTTTTCATGCGAATCTCCTTTCCTTGTCGGTATCCTCATCCTCAATTATTTTCGCTTTGGGTTCTGCTCGCAGCGATGGAAGTTCAAGGATGTAATAGGTGTTATTGGTCTGCCGCCGTTCTCCTCTGTATTCAGAGTAGGTATCCACCTTGCGGATGAAGCCGCGCTCGTCCAGAACCTTGACCGCCGCCCGCGCCGATGTCTCCGAGCAGCCGCAGCAGGCTGCGATGGCTTTGATCGACGGCCAGCACCGCTCCTTCTGTCCGGCGCAGCAGACGAGGTAGCTGTATGCCGACAGCTGGATCGGCGTCAGACTGTAGCAGAAAACCGCGTTGCTCATTTTGTAAAAGCGCTCTCCGGGAATGCTCATGTGCGCACCTCCTCTCTCATTCTCGTTTTGCTGATTGTTGCGGCGTGTTTATTCGAGTCCATAAAAAAGACTCCTTTCATCAAATTTGAATGCTGTCCGTAAAAAGGTGGGGGCAGTATCCATATACCTTGATGAAGGGAGTTTGAGGTGATATACTGACTTTCAGTGAGGTGATTTGCGTTGCCGTCCAAATATAAAATCTATGAGCTGTCCGCGCGGGCCGTCATCAGTTTTGCTGAGGAGGAGAACGGAATTTACCGCTTTCATCTCAGTCGCGCCGCCACGAAAAAATGTTTCGCGGCAGGCGCATCTCATGAGCAGGACGACAACGCCCTGTTCTATCAGACCATGTGCGTGTTGCATGGTGACGACTTTACAATGCCGAAGCGGGGAAAAGTGATTTATGACCTCTGCAGCGTTATCTTCTATATGAATTTCTCAGGTATCTTTGACCGGAACGGTGCGCAGAAAAAATACGGTCTCCGTCAGCAGAAGGCGAGGGACCTGTTCCGGCCCGAGGGTATCGGTCTGGACTTCGGCGCCGGTGAGCGACGCTATCTGGCGTTTGAGCGATCCGCCAGTATGAGCCGCAATGCACAGCTCACATTTATTCGTGCGGATTTTTATGAGACTGTGCGCCGCCGCATCATGCTGGACATTCATATCGGCAGGTGCCAACTCAGCAAGCTCTATGCCTACAACGGGCTGATGCTCTCTGGCGGCGTCCGCGTGGATGGCGTCGGCATCGACAAGCCCGGCCGCGTCATCGTTATCGAAAACGAGAAGCGCATTGCCCAGCAAACAAAAGTCGTCACCGTCGTCGACGACGGCACACAAAACAGCACCCGCAAATATCACCGCGAGGAGCGCATGGAAGATATCGAAGTGCTGTGTTTCGACGGTGAAGGGCTGATCTCTAAAGAGTACGCCCCGGTGATCGACTGTGCCTACTGCGGTGATGCGGTTCACAGCTCCTTTCAGATCCGCCTCCCCTATGCCAAGGGTATGCTGCATCAGGTGGATTTCAGGGATTTCCTGATGAGCGCCGGCACGACAACCATTACCGATTCCTGGGGCGTCATTCACAATGTGACGGACGTGGACATCATCCTCACGAAGAGTATGTTTAAGGGCTTCGGCTGGCTGAAGGACGACGGGAAAACGTGGGAAGACTATTGGGATGCATTCCGGCGCTATCGACACGCGCTTTATATCACCGGAGTCAGCAAGGAGAAGCCTGAGGCGACCACGGAGCTGAACTATCAGTTTCTGAATACGGTTTCGATAAAAGCAGAGGAGTTTCGTCCTGCCGATCTGCCGGACGGCTGGGACCACAGTCCCGAAGAGAATAGCCGCCTCTGGCTTACCAAGCAGACTGAGACGGAATACTATAATCTCTGCGCCAACGAGCAGTATCGAAGGGACTACTTTTTGAAGGCGTTGGAGCGTAGAGGTTTTTGGATGCATAAGAAGGACAGAGATTATTATCTGGCTGCTGTCCTGAAGAAAAATCCGCTGTTTATTTCTGAGCCGGTCTATGCCGATGAACTGGACGCCAAGGCGGAGAAAATTTTGGAACAGTATTCCATTGGACATCTCATCATCGCCGGAGACAACCGGTATCTCTCAGGTGACCTGCTGGACTTTCTGACGCTGCTGCTGTCTTCAAATATAGATATCTCGAAACGCCAGCACACGTTCTGGGTGCAGGCGATAACGAACCGTTTTCCAGAAACGGCATTCTTTGCGCCAGGCGCGGTCTATCCAATCGACGGGACCGGCACGCTGCTCCGCAATCCGCACATCGCCAAAAACGAGGAATTGCAGCTTATCCCCTACACGGAAAAGAACAATATGCGCAAACATTATCTCGGCCATCTGAGCGATGTGGTGATGGTGGACGCCTTTATGCTTGCCTCCGAGCGCCTGGGAGGCGCAGACTATGACGGAGACATGATCAAGACCATCTCCGATCCGCTCCTGAACAAATGCGTCCGCCGCAATTATGGAATAGAAGAACTCAGCTCATACTTTACGCAACACGGTATCGATAACCTGTCCAACATCCCGCTTCTGCACATTCCGGCAGCGGAGCCGCGGATGCGGGACGCGAACGACTGGCAGGCACGGTTTGAAACAGTCAGCAGCACCTTCTCCGCTCGGGTGGGGCAGATCTGCAACGCCGCGCTGGACCGCAGCGTGATTGCCTACAATGAAAACTCCTCCGCCGATGAGCGGGCGCGCTATCGGGAGGAGACGGAGACGCTGGCGATCCTCACGGGACTGGAGATTGACTCTGCCAAGAGCGGCGTCCGCCCGGATCTGGACGAATATCTGGGTAGGAGTAAGGTTCCGCGCAGTCCGTTTCTGCGATATAAGACACTGGTCGAGGGGAAAGAGACGAAACGTGATCGAGATGAACCAAGTGGGAAGCAAAAAACCGAAGCGTTCTTCAAAAAATACAATTGGAGCGAAATGAGCTCCAATCTGGAACGACTGCCGTATCTCGCCCGGCAGTTGAAAAAGCACACGCCGAAGATTAAAAACAAACCCGCCTCCGACAGGGAGCTTTTCACTTTTGCTCAGGACGAGCATTGGAAGGACGCGCTTGACGCCGATGTTCTCACAACCGTCGCCGCATTGCTGAAGGACTACGAGGCTTGCCTGTCCCACATCCGCGCCTGTCGCGCCCCCATTGAGGCAAAACCCAGAGAAAGCGACATTGACCGCATCCTCTATTCCCGTGGGCAGGAGGGCGATGTGGACCCGGACGAGCTGTATGCGTTGTTTCAGACCTTTGACCCGGAGCGCATTTCTGCGCTTCGTCATGCCCTTTCGGAGCAGAACTGGTACTTCACGAGGGAGAATGAACGGGAGTCACTTCTTATGGAGTGGATGCCGGAGCTTGCGGAGTGGTACGATCTGTTCTCCGATTTTCGCTGCGGCGGCGCAAAACTCCTGGGTGATCTGGTCTGCGATGTGGACGATGAGAATGCCGCCTATGAGCGCAAGGCGCTTTTCCGTGAAACGGATTCCTCAGCGTTCTCTGCCATGATGAAGGCTTATACAGACAAGTCCTTCTCAAAATACTACCGGGAGGCCGTTGCTGAGGAATGCCGTGCCCAGCTCGACAAAATTGTGAAACCTGTTTTAGCTGTGCGGTATGTGGCGGCGCTCGGCAAACGGAAGCTGCTGTTTGAGCTGCTGTACGACGCGATGGAGAAAAATGTGCTGGAGGTGCGCCATGCTCAATGAGTGGGAGGAGTTCCAAAGGTACATTGAGACGCCGGTCTACGTTTCTGCCGGGAAGAATGACCACAGTTATCTGGGCCGCTTCACCTTTGAGATGTTTGCTGAATGCACAGGGCTGACCCGTGTGCTGACGGTTCTCGCGCGGGGATATTTATTCCATGACGCAGACGGCGCAATCTTGGCGGCAGATCCGCGGGATCGAATCGGGATGGCTTGGCGTGCGCTGTGTGCCTGGTGCAGTGTACCGGATAATGGGAAGCCCGATCCGAAAAACAAGTGGAAATTCAAATCCGACTTCACCGAGCTACACGAAGAATTTCCGGAGCTTGTGGATGAGCGAGGCGGCGGCTGGTATTACCGCCATGTTCATGGGGTCGTTGCGTATACGCAGTCACATCCGGATGCGGTCATGGAATCAGCTCTGAACCGCTGCCGCAAGCTGGATGAGACCTTTGCCGCGGCGTGGCGGAGCAAAGCGGTACAGTGCCAGATCCCGCCCCTTGCGCCGACAACCAAGGCGCAGTGGCTTTTGTCCTTTACGGAGATTCTCTCCAACGCGCTGGAGCTTGGCCCGCTACGGAAGGAGACTGCGGAACTTCCGCCAGCGCTTTTAGAAAAGCTGGAGTGTATGCGTCCGACGAAAATTCCACGGGAGTTGAGGGTGCTGCCGACTTTGATTTCCTATTATACCGTCAACCACCAGCCGGATACCGACTGGGTTGTTCTGCCCGTGGTAAATTTCGACGCTTACTTCGAGACGGCCAGCTTCGGCAAAAAATATCTGAGCCTCATACCCCCGGAGATCCTTGATCGCTCCCCTCAGCACAGCGGTATATCCCGTTACCGGGTACTGCCGGAATACTTGCCAGAGGCCTGGGCGAAAACATAATAAAATATCTGCCGCTTTGACATCACACCGCATGGGAAATCATGAAGGTGCGGGCAAAGTGCGATAGAATCACAGCATACGGAAGGGGACTGAGGGATGGATTGGATTACGGGGATTCAGCGGGCGTTGGATTATACGGAGGAGCATTTGACCGGCGAAGTGGATTATGAGGCTGCGGCGAGGGCAGCCTGCTCGTCACCGTTTCATTTCCAGCGGATGTTCACCATGCTCTGCGGCTTCACGCTGGGTGACTACATCCGGATGCGCCGCCTTGCCCTTGCCGCCGAGGAACTGATGCAAACTCACGACAAGGTCATCGACATTGCGTACAAGTACGGCTACGACACCCCCGAGAGCTTTTCCCGTGCCTTTACCCGGTTTCACGGCGTCACGCCCACCCAGGCGCGCCGCGGCGAAACAGTCAAATCCTTCTCCCGGCTCTCCGTAAAACTGATTTTATCGGGAGGCAGTACTATGAATTACAGGATTGAAAAGAAAGACGCATTTAAAATCATCTGCAAGAAGGTTCAGGTGACGAAGCCCCAGGGCGATACCGCCGTGGCGGACATCTCCGCGTTCTGGAACAAGTGTAGCACGGACGGCACAATGGAGCAGATTTGCAAATACGGCAAGTTTGACAGTCTGCACGGCGTACTGGGCATTTGCTTTTCTGACGAGTTGGCGGGCTCCGGCTTCCCCTACGGCATCGGCTCGGAGTATAACGGAGCGCCCCTGAACGGCGAGAAGCTGGATATTTTAGAGATTCCGGCCTATACGTATGCGGTGTTCACCTGCCGGGGCAAGATGCCAGACTCGTTCAAGGACACCTACAAGAAGATCTGCACGGAATTCTTCCCCCAGAGCAACTATGACTACGGACATGGCGTGGAGTTGGAGGTTTACCCTTCGGCGGACGTGCAGGATCCCAACTACACCTGCGAGATCTGGGTCGCAGTGAAAGAGAAACAGTAAGCGAACGGCACGGGAGCGCCGGAGGCTTATCAGAAAGGGTGTGCCCTGTTTCAGGGCACACCCTTCTGCGTGACGGGACAAGTAGGCGCATTGATTTCTTACAATGATGGAGAAGCCTCGTTTCTGCTTTTCTTTGATTGTGGTCGCGCACTGGCCGATGATAGTGCAGGAGACCCCGTCGTGTTTTATAACGGGTGTCTCCTGTTGATGATGGGTTAATTCATCCCGTCATCCACCGATGGTCATCCAATATTTCTTGCATTCGGATCGTCAGGCGGCGTGGTATCGGGATTGCAGTCGGGTGGAGTGCTGTCGCGGCTTGGCACAGTACTGACGGTCTGGTCAATGACCACGCCAGCCGGATCAGGTTGTTCCTCCACCAGCGTTGTCTTCGATGTCGTTGCCGGCGTTTTATCCTCGTCGCCCATGATACCCACCTTCACGCCGGATTCATACATTGTGTAATCCTCAATTCTCGTGTTTGGCCCGCTCCACTCCACCAGCCCGAAACCGGGGACATCGTAGTAAGCGTGTCCGTCGATCCAGACGGTGTCCGGCCCGAACTCGGTGGGGTTGGTGATGGCTTTACCGATGAGGCTACCGTCTGCATCATAGAGGTATTTTTCAGAGTAAACATTCTCAGGGTAGACATCAGTGTGGTACGGGTCGGCCATTGTAGTCGGCGTGGCCTGCGGCACTGATGCGGGTTCCAGTGCCGGAGTAATGCTTTCCAGTGTGCTCTCCGCTGTCAGCAGTCCGGTTTCAACGGTCGGCGTTTTGAGGGCTTTTGGTGCTTCTTCTTTTTCTGGCGTTTGAGTTACCGTACGGACTGCCACTGGCATTACAAGGCTTTTGTTCCCTGCGGTCTGAATCTTCGTATATTCAGCGGATGCGTCTGCTTTTTGCGCTTCGGCGGGCACTTTCCCGCTGAGGCCGTTCTGAGGCCACACACCGGCGCACTGCGCCGCACACATGGTGATTACGATGGCTGTCACAAGCGCTTTTTTCATGTTGGTTCTCCTTCCTCGGATATAAAATGGGCGCTCCGCTCGACCTCTTCGGCCAGAGCGGAACGCCCATCATCCAGATTATTCAGTTCGTTTGAGAGCTGCCACGCGAGTTTGAATCCACAGAGAAAGCTGTCCAGCGACAGCGCGCTTGCGATTGCGGTTCCGTCGTCGATGAGCCGCAGCACCAGCTTCCGTTCTGGCTTATCCAGCCGCTCCCGTAGCAGGTTGTGGTTTGCCTCCACCGATCTCCGCAGCACCACCAGCTCTGGCTTTTCGTAAAAGTGATCGTACAGTGCTTCCAGTATGTTGTCCATGCCACCGCCTCCTTGTAGTACGAACATATATCACAAGTCGACGCGAATAGCTACTGAAAGATTTCTGAGCGGTGATCCAGACCAGATAGGTGCTTGCTATGTGTCATATTCATTTCTGATCTGATATTCCAATCTGTCAAGTCGAGAATTTTTATCTCCGTGCCTTATCTCACATTCCCAGACAATAATTACTCTCCATCCCATATCAGCAAGCTTCACATAATTTCTGCAATCACGGGCAGTGTTATACTGAAACTTTGCAGTCCAAAAGTCGGTATTTGTTTTTGGTGGAACAAACCATGGACAATCTTTATGAGCATGCCAAAAACAACCATTTACAAATACCACAGTTTTATATTTTGGAAGAACGATATCAGGTTTTCCCGGTAGCGAGGACACATTCTTCCTATACCTAAAGCCTCGGGAGAACAAACTTTTTCGTACATATTCTTCTGGTTTGGTATCTTTGCTTGGAATATGTGACATATTTCGGCTACGGGCCTCTTTTGACCTATTATCCATATGGTATCTCATTAAGCATTATTCAATGCCATTTTCCTTTAACTTTTTGATAACCCTATTGGCCTCTTTTAACTGCGTCTTACTTAGTTGCATATAGGTGCCATCGCAATAATTAATTATGTTTTTTATCGCTTGAGTATCACCAGCATTCAGTACATCCTGTGCCGTTCCCCGTTCAATCATCGAATGCCAGAAGTCAGTACCTTTTTGAAACAGGGCAATTTCATTTGTCAGCCCGTCTTCGAACTTTTTGTCCTTCTTGGCAATATCAGTCTCTACATTATGTTCGCTTGGATCAATTAACACCTCAAGCAGATCATCTGAAACACTGTACGGGATATGCTTGATAACTGTCCAACATTCCTCCTTTTTGCAATAGGTCTCAATATTTGCGGTGGAACGCAACGGGTCGTTAATGCAATTAAACACCAATTTTGCAATTTGTGCTACATCCGTCTCAAAAATGCCTGAGACCTCTTGCGCATCCCATATTTGCCGGAAGTTTATCTTCTTTTTTATTTCGTTAGCCATATAAACAAGTTTAGAAAATGTGTAGGCAACTAATTGTGGACGATAGGCTCTGTGTTCTTGATACCAGGCTTGTGCCGAAATAATGTTCTCAATATAAGAGAACATTATTTTTTCTCCTATTAATTCTTTGAAATATAGCTCATTGAAAACTGCACTGTCTTTAGACCATTGTTTTAGCATATTATTATGAAACTGGGCCGCATTTATCTCGCCGCCCCAAGAAACATAATGCGGTAGCATATCTGCCGCATTTGCATATTTTGCAAGGTCCGTCAACGTAAATTTCTTGCTTTTCGGTCTTATGAGCTTGTAATCATCACGTTGTTTCTTTGTCATTTGCATCATTGCTTGTTCATATTGCCCACGTGCACGTTCAAAAAACCAGAGTTGCTGAATCAGGGCACCGCTGGCTTTTGGCGTATACACTTTTCGAGAATATTCTTCTATAGTAACATAGAACGGATGACTCGAATTTAGGTCGGCAGTTTTAACTTTATTTTGGCTGTTTGCATATCTGGCAATATTTCTCACAAGTTCCGGATCTTCGTCATTAAGGACAGTAAGCTTCATTTGAACAAATACGCCTGATAAATCTGCATTATTCTTTATTGTAGTAGAGGCCAAAGTCGCTGTCGTTTGCCCGCCATTAATAATTTGCAAATCAGTGAAGGATGTAATTATGAGTCCTTTTTCCGGATCGATCGCCGTCGATATTTCCTTTGCCATTGTTGATATGCCATTGTTGTAGGTAAAGAACCTGGACTTTTCATTTAAAATAGTAGCACGTATTCCCTTATTCACTCCGCCGTTAAACTTCAAGAAAGAACGAACATTTGCCTCGAGTAAAGACGCGTTGTGTTTCTTGTAAATATCTGCAAGAAACTGTCCGGGGACTATAGCAAGATATGATTGATATTGATCGGTCTCAATTTCGGCCTTTATGCATGGAATTCCTAAGATGCCGAAATCACTGCAATTGATGATTACGTCATCTTTTTGAAAGCTTACCAATTTAGAGCGATAGATCCCCTCGATATCCAGCACATCAAGGTCGATCTTAAATGTATGCCCACTGTAATTGTAATCTGGCAGCTCAAGCTTTTTCACAGCTTTGCTCAGCCGGTTAGTACTTACAATGAATAAATGAAGCTTATAAATATATGAAACGTTCGAACAAATATCGCGAGCTAATTGAACTGCAGGGTCAGACTGCTCGGCATTAACAAAATAGTGCTTCAAACAGTTTTCAAAGTAATTGATCAAAAGCTGCGATTTATTGCTTAAAAATTCGTTGGTAATGCTTTTGATATCATCTTGATTGTAGTCGGCAAGAAGGAGATTTAAAGTGTTCGTCGGCAAATCAAGGTAGGCAGCATCTATATGCATACTTTTAAATGCCCGGTTGCCTTTTGTAAACTCGTAATAACAATGCGACATATCTGTTATCAGCGAGTAGTCATTTTTGAGAATATCAGCAGCACTATCAATAAATACTTCGACCTCATACCGAGATGTTGTTAAGGCTTCAGCATTGATATCCTCGTTTATGTAACTCGCTCTAAACTCTTCCAGATCCATAGTTATTCCTCCAGATATGCATTGAGAGCATTGATAATCAAAGAATAATGAACATCACTTATTCCGGGAATTTGAATGCTTTCCTCTGTCAAACGTGGAAAAGAATCGTCAACTATGTATCGGTGGAGCGTTTTTACATTAAACTTTGTCTCCATACTAACGTCTGAAATGTCAATGCCAATGGCACTCAGTTTGCTGAGAAATATTTCTTCAACTGCATCATCATTGATCATTTGAAGTATGCTTTTGAGAAGCTCGGATATACTGGCATCGTCACCTGAAAACTCCGGAGACACTTGCTCTACCCGAATTATAACTAATCGGCCGGGTGAGGAGGAGGACAGTTGCGCAAGAGACGAAATGTTCACCATAGACGCATTAGCTCCAACAGTTTTTATCTCATACCAAGTATCTTCGATAACAAAATCTTTGCTTAACAAGTTCGGACCGCTCCATGAATTAACGGCTGAATTCACTCCGTATACATCAAACATATAGTTTTTAAGGAAATACAGTTCTCCATATACACCCTGCTGTTCCTTGATCTGTATGCCAGACGTTGACTTTTTTCTGAACATCGCTTTCCATGTAACAAATCGTTTTTTCATGTTCTGCAAAGCTTTTTGCTCATCGGTTACTCCTGCAACGGATTCAACTATGTTATCGCAGAAAGTAAAGAACACTTTTTTTGATTCATTCTGAAGTAGATCAAAGCATGTCCAAAAGACACACTTACTTTCTTCACCCTGTGTAACTCTTAAGTTTTTTGTTGAATCTAATCTCGGCGCAGGACATGATGATAAAAAAGATAACCTTAGAAAGCCGTCCGGACTATAGCCAAAATAAATGCCGAGTGAAGAAATAACCGGTAGTTTTCTTTGATTTCCGGTCAGCTGCGCCGACAATGAGGCATATATATCTTCAAAATCAATCGTCATTGTCTTCTGCCCCTTCACCATCATCATCAATTTCTATGTTCCTATTTAATTCATCCAACTTAATACGATTAGCGCGATAGTTTACCACAACTTTTGATTCCTTCTGTGGGAAGCCAATTGCGAAAGCCAGCAACACTTTGCTTTTTCCGAGTGATTCCTTAATTTTACGTTTTTGGTTTTCAATTTCTTCTTTTTGACCAGGTAATGCCTCCATTTCTGCTTCAGATGCAGTAGTCTTTAATTCTATTGGATAGATTACAAGAATCGGATTTTCACGTCGCTGTAAGTAGTCGGTCGCACTCAACTCGTTATGACTCTTTCCCGTCCTGGTATTTTTCTCTTGGAGAATAAACTGCCGTGTTTGTTCGTCAAGCCACAGGCCGGCATTCAGTATTCCAGGCTCCATAACTCGGTTATTTGTACCGCCAATTCTGATATATATGTCACCGCTGTTCTTTAAGTGGAAACTACGTTCCACTGCTGTTAGCTTGTTAACCCCCATAAAGGAACTGATGTTGGTGGAATCACCTGTTGCAATTACAACATCCCAAAACAAGAACATATCACTGTTTTCTATGTACTCTGAAAGGCCCTCTGTGTCGAATTTCTTGTTTATATACGGGATTTTTATCGAGCTAATAAGCTCTGCAATGAAATTTTTGGGGACTCTTTGGGCAATATACCGATTTTGCTCCCAGGAAAAATGAATGTTTACATATAACCTTTCGAACATTCTTAGGTTGTGGTCATTGATGGCTGGATCTCTCGATAGCTTTGATGTATCAGCGTATACCCCGCCATAATTCAAATGGTATATGATCACCTCGGTACTTCTCATCTTATTTCGGCTTGTAATAAGCATAGTGGTATCGAGGGTATCCGGGGATTCTTTGATCATTAATCCAAAGTCTTTTGGCTTTTTCCCCTGACGCTCCATTTCTACAAATTGATCTTTTAGGTCTTCAACGGCATCAAGAACAGAATCAAATCTATCGATATTCTCTTGAGATAAATATACCCTGCACAAATCCTCGTACTTGGGGCGGTAGCCAAACCAGCGACACATTTGCAGCAAAGTATCGTATGCACCTGCGTTTCGGCTATAATAACTTATCATCAATCCTTCAAGTGTCAGTCCCCTGGAAAGGACCATTCCACCGATGGCTATAACACGAGCTCCGGTTTTCTCATAGTCTTCGTAATCAAAACGTTTATTCTTACCATCGCTGTCACGTCTACTCATTTTTCCGTTTTTGGAGTTTATTACAACAGTGATAACCTGCTTAATTTCACTATACAGCCCATTCTGAATATCGGCCCATCCTATGGGATCAAATCCGTGCTCCGCGTTTCCTTCTCGGATCTGTTTGTAAAAACTCGAATAAAATAGATCAAATATTGCTTTCATTCTGCGGTTGGAGATGAATTCTTCTTCGCTTTTACTGCTCAATTGCTCAATTGCATCAGAGAGCAGTTCAATATAATCAACTACACGTTCACGGATTTGCTCCTGGACGTCGTTGAAACGGGTAATATTAATCATAATCGTTCTGTGCTTTGTGGGCTGCCCGCGTAGTGTGCGGATTACACTGTTAATTAAGAAAGCATGAATGGCTTCCTTAAGACTGGAGGCTAAGGCAGGATATTTAGTATACTTATCATGTATTACGGGCAGAAAACACGGCTCTTCTTCACTTATAAGGCGCAGACAGCGCGGTAGTTTATCTGCATTCTTAGGAAAATACCGCCTTCCGCCGAAATAATTATCGGAAGAGTTTAACTGAACTATAAAGTCTGCAGGAAATAAATCGAGATCATCATCATTTTCATCATATGGATTGATGAATACATTGGCAAACGGAGTCGCTGTATAGCCAACATATGAAGCAATCGGAAATTTGTTAAATATTCTCCGAATGCATCGATTAATTGAGGAAGGGTCACTACCTGGTCTTGCTGTATTCACTGAAGCATTGTCCGCTTCGTCATCAATAATTAGTATACTTTTTGAATCAAGACCTTGTTCATCTAACGCAGCTTGCAGCCTATTTTCTACGCTTTCAAGTATGTTTTTTACCTTTTTGACAACAAGCACAACCGGCTTATTAAAATCACCAATACCTGCGTTTAGGTTTCGCTGTATGAATTTAGCAAAGTCATTTGCTTGATTTGTGAACGGAACGACATAGTGTTCTTTTGTATCAAATCCAACTCCTATATATTCAATTGAGTTCCCAATTGAGTCACTTTTTGCACCGATGACTCCTTTGTCTGTTCTCTTCTGTGTTTGTAAACGCAATGAATTTGTTGTGCCCGCTAAAAGCACAACTATTCTATATCCATAATCATATGCCATGTTAATCAACCCAAGGTAGTTTGCGGTCTTTCCTGACTGCACATCGCCCATCACAAGGCCTCTTTTTTGATCGTAACCGGTGATGCACTTGGGATTGGCACACTGTGAAAGCACTTCTTCACATGTTGACTCAATATTGTCAATCGCTTTTTGAGCGAAACCATCCTTGCTCAGATACAGCTTATACCTATCGAAGAAAGAATGCGGAATATTGGGTTTAACTTTGTAAAGCCAGTATTTTGATTTCTTGTCTTTTGAAAGAACATTGGGAGCATATGTTTTTATGCCAACTTCAATTTCATATAAGTCAATTACAGCACCTAATATGTCATAATATTCAGCCAAATCTTTGCCATTAGGAAGAACAATAGTCAATATTTTTTCCGCCTGTGCCACAATATCGGAGTGTGTCATTTTTTGCCCGTCAAAAAAACGGTATAACATATCTGATGCTTTTTTGATAATTTCGTAATGCTGATCAGGCTTGTTGAACATCTCCGAATATCCTCCTCTTTATCTCATCCTTGCGTTTATACAGTGTTTGATAGCCCTCAACTAAAAAAATGTTTTCGAACATAGCACTTTTTTTATCTTCATCACACAGCATAATAATTGCAGCTATCTCATCAATTAACTTTTCCTCTTCATCATCCGTGCCACTGTTTACTATGGTAAGCGCATCCATATTGTCGTTTGATATGGAGTATTTCGGCAAAAATGACTCTATTTGAGACAGTACTATATCAAATAACCTTTGCTCGTTTTCTCCAAGAGCATCAAACAAGGTGGCTATCGCTGGAAAATTTCGGTTAATTTGATACCGTATTTTCCCTTCGTGTTCATTAATTCTTTCCCAAACCTTACATTCGGGTGTTTGCTCCTTCATACCCGGAAATTTCGTTGTCCGCTTGCTGCGCACGACAGAGTCTTCGACTGAAATCTTTATGCGTTCTTTTATTTTATCAGGAATCTTCGCAGATGACTTTTTCACATCCAACATCCAAACGGCATCCAGAGAGGATGGAATATCGATTTGGACGCGCGCAAGCTTATTAACCTCGCTTCGAATGCCCATATGCATCCAGCTTCCCCACGAAATCAGTCGTTTATTACGGTATAAGTAAAAGCCTTGTTCGTCATATATGCTTTTGGGATTACCTAACAAGGCTCTTTCTTCTTGAGTCAGCGTATTTGCAAATGGTAATGTATATGGAGTTACGATTATTACAGAATTATCGACATTAAGTTGAGCTGTTCTCCCTGTCTGCTGTCTACCATGAGACGCAAGTAGAAAAGGATCCCGTTTCTCAATACGTTTTCCGTTATAATTGATCTGAACTTGATCATAGAATCGGTGAAAGACCAACTCAACATGTTTTTTTGACTCAGAGACTGCTCTACGAAAACTATCTTCAAAACTTTTGGCGGAATCTTCTATTTTGTCAAATTTTGTCCATACTACTAAAGTTCCTGTATCATATTGTGTTAGCTTATCGATTGCTGGCAAGCTAAAAATTTCGTCATCATCGAGCACTTTCAACATCAAGCGGTTTTCATTTTCGATAACATCAAAGTCAAACGCCATGCCTTTAATTTTTCCATATTTTTTACTTGCTACCAAAAATTCTCGGCACTGTGAAAGCGAAGCCGATTTCAATCCAAGCCCAAACCGGCCAAGTTCCAAATCGCTATCGACCTTTTCTGCACGGCTGGACCCTGGTAGCATTGCGTTGTCTAACTCATCGCCACTCATTCCGTATCCGTTATCTAAAATGCAAAAATATGGTGTCACTGCCAACGGATCAGAATAAATATCAATTATTGTGGCTTCTGCAGAAATGCTGTTATCAATAATATCAGCGACGGCTGTTGAAAAACTGTATCCAATGGCCCGTATACCAGTCAATATAGTTTTTGCTGGAAAATCTCTCTCTACCAGCTGACTCATACTATTCGCCTCTGATCTATAAGGTTGTTTGTTCGCCTATCCCACAAAACTTCTGTTTCACAGCCTTAGACATGTGTTGACAGTATCAGATTGATATTTTTACATAGCGTTTCTCTTTTGAACGGGAGTCTACCAGTTTCGGCGCAAATTCAATAACCTATTTTGAATACCTATCATTGAACATTGCTTCAAAAATTGCTTGCAGCACATTAACGACAATCGAATTGCCGATTAACTTATTTAGTTTTCTGTAGCTAAAGTTCAGCGCTGATGCCTGAAGGTATTCTTGTTCAGAAAAACCCATAAGTAAAAAAGCTTCGCGTAATGTCAACCTTCTGTATGTTTTACCCTTTGCTCCACTGTATTTAAAAAGAGCCGCCGTATGCGTTCTATCCATATTACATGTTATAGTGCGGATAATCGTATCATCGCGAATATCTTTGCCGTTAATATCCCACATAGTATCTCGTGACGGCGTTTTGTTTAGCTGTGCAATATCGGCTTCAACCCTGTATATTGGGTTTGTATAATCATCCATAATAAAATCATGAATCTTAAAGACGCGATCTTTCTTCGCAGCATCAATCTTGTCCTTTACCTCAAGTTTTGAGCCAAAGTGACTAATAATAAATGCTCGTTCACGGTCTTGGGGAATTCCAAAGTCTAAAGCATTGAGAATCATGCAGTCGTTATTTGAATATCCGATAGATGTCAAAAAAGATAACCATTGGTTCAAATCATCAATATTACAAGATGCCTTTATTGTTTTCACGTTTTCAAGCAGAAGATATTCCGGAAGCTTATTGAGTTCCCGAAGTTCTATTAAAATTCTTTCAATCTCCCAAAGCAACCCTGATCGAGTTCCTGATCCCTTTTTCATTCCCTTTCCAAGACCACCAGTAGATAGGTCTTGACATGGGAAACTATATACAAGCAGATCAATTTCTGGCATATCCTGACCATGGATCTCTGTAATCGATCCGTAGTTCTTTGCCTGCTTATTTGCACGGTACAGATCACGGCGTTGATCTTCTGTCAGCAACTTGAGATTAAAAGGTCTCACAGAAGTAGCACTGAAGGTAAATTTTGAAAGATATTCATCAATGATATGAATGTCATCTGGCATATCAATTTGTATATCATTGCAGTGAATCGCCGCATAACACTCTATGGCATCAATAAACCAATCGCTGATTCCAACAATCTCATAATTTATATTCGTGCGTTTCAAAGCAGAGGCCTGCGCACCGATTCCAGCAAATGCTTCAAATACTCGCAAAGGATGATTTCTGTTTTTTGACTCGTCCATATTATTACACTCTCTTACATCTCTTGTATTTGTTATCTCATGCCATGTGCCCCATAAAACAGACGCGGCTTATTTTGCCCGATGACTCTTTCTTGCGTCTGCCGGCTTCTCGGCGTCCTTCGGGATCGCCCAGGCTTTGCCGAACTTGGTCAGACCTGGGATACGGTCCTCGTTGCAAAGGACCTGCACGCGGCGGGGAGTGATGCCCCATTTTTTAGCGGCTTCGGCGATCGAGATATAATCCATAACTTCACACCTCACGTCAAATTACAAAAAATGCCCTACTTTCGTAGGGCATATACCTGGGGCGCAGCTGGCTGCCACCCGATGCTGGAAGGCCCTTGCAACTTTGTTAGCCGCCTTTCGACGGTTATGCCGACAATTCGATTTTATATGAATTTAGTATATACTGTTTAACGAACAAATACAAGGCATATCTGGCCATCATGCACGCCTCCCGTCCGACTGGCGACGCACTGATCGTCACGTTGAAGCTCACATCGCTGCACAAACGGAGCCTCCGGAAGCTTGCCGTTTCAGCATTCCGCCGGACGGATATTACGGCTTCGCAGTACCCGGTTCAGGTCCACCAGTACCCGCTTTTTGTCGGCGCTCCACAATGGCGCAATGAGGTCGCACTTTGCACCGTCGCCGGTTAGTCGGTGGATAATGACGTTTTCCGGAAGCAGTTCCAGCGCGTCGGCCACCAGCTCGTAGTATTCCTCCGGCTTCAGCGTTCGGAACTCGCCGCGGCGATAGCTGCCAGCCAACGCTGTGCCCTCCAATACATGGAGCAGCTGCAGTTTGATACCGTCTGTACGTTCTGCTACGTAGCGGACGGTTTGCAGCATATCCTTCCGGCTCTCTCCCGGCAGGCCAAATATGACATGGGTGATCCGGTGGACATTCAGTGCTGCCAAATTCTCCATGGCTTTTTCGTAAGCTGCCAGAGGGTAGCAGCGGTTAATGTGCCAGGCCGTCTCCTCATTCGAAGTTTGCAGTCCCAGCTCCACCCAAAGCGGCATTCCCTTGGAAAGCCGCTGCAACATGGCCAACGCTTCCGGCCCCAGGCAATCCGGCCTTGTGGCGATGGAAAGTCCGACGATATCCGGCTGTGACGCCGCCTCGGTGTAGATACGCTCCAGCCGCGCAAGGTCACCATAGGTGCCGGTGTAACTCTGAAAATAGGCGATATATTTGAGCCCTTCTCCCTTGGCACCCAGCGTCCTTTTCGCATCTTCAATTTGCCGGGCTACGGGCAGCTCGGCCGAGGCTGCGAAGTCCCCGGAGCCGCCGGCAGAGCAGAACACACAGCCACCCACGCCCGCCGTGCCGTCCCGATTGGGACAGCTTGTGGCTGTAGACAGGGCCAGCTTATAGACCTTGCAGCCGAAAATTCGGCGGCAATAGATATTCGCAGATACATAGCTATGGGACATGGTGGCCTCCGTTGGGGTAAGTGTGGGATTCGTATGCGGACAGCAATTCCGTCAGTTTGTTCAGAAATGCCGCATTCTGTTCCGGTTTGCGCTTTTGCGGGCCCTTGAGCCGACCGCCGGCATTTCGTATTTTCTTGGCTGTGTGGCGCTGCAAGAGCAGGGCGTCGATATTGTCCGCTGTGTACTCCATACCGTCCTGATTGAGCACAGCGGCATTTCGCGCAAGGCACATAGCGGCAAGACCATAGTCCTGCGTGACCACAATATCTCCGGGCTGCACCAGATTCACCAGCGCAAAATCCACGCTGTCCGCACCCTTGGAGAAGGTCAGCGTTTTTGCGCCGTCCTTCTCAAAAACGTGGGAGGTGTCGCACAGGAGCAAGCATTCAATATGATGCGCTTTCGCCAGAGCCACGGTACTATCCACCACCGGGCAGCCGTCTGCGTCTACCAGTATTCTCATCGTCAAAGGCTCCGGAGTGTGCGGCGCTGGAGCAGATCGTACCGCCGAACATAGCGCCCGATATTCAGGCCATGCCGCATATAATCCAGCAAAAGTTCCCCGCAGGCGCGGCTGTCGCAGCCGGCGTTGTGGTGATCCAGATTCAAATCCAGATAGGCGCAGAGCGTGTTCAATTTGTGGTTACTTAACTCCGGATAGCAGGCACGCCCCATCGTGCAGGTACAGGCGTACTTTGCGAAGGGCTGCCAGTCGATCCCGTAGGCACCCAAACATTGCGCCAGCACGCGCATATCGAAGGGCGCGTTGTGTGCGATCAGGATGCCGGTGCTCATCAGCGGTTCGAGTTCCGTCCAAAGCTCAGAAAAGGTGGGTTTATCCGCAACCATCTCCGGCGTAATTCCGGTAAGCTGTACATTGAAATAGTTGAACTGCTCTTCCGGGTTCACCAGAGAGTAGAAGTCATCCACAATCACGCCGCTGTCGATGACGGTGATTCCGATGGCGCTCATACGGTCGTTTAAGTAATTCGGCGTTTCCACGTCGAAGGCAATGTAGCGTTCATTCATTCTTATGTGCCTCTTTGATCCTGGTCAATATCGTCTCATCCGCCGGGCAGAATGGATAATCGTCGATCTCGTCCACAGTGATCCAGCGAATGTCGTTGTGCTCCAGCATTTGTGGAATACCCTCGGCAATCTCGGCGTTGAATAGAGTCAGATGCACGGTGAGGTCGGGATATTCGTGGGTCACATCCATAAATGTACTGCCAACGGTCAGTGTGACGGCCAGTTCCTCTTGACATTCCCGGATAAGCGCCTGCTCCTTTGTCTCGCCGGGCTCCACCTTCCCGCCGACAAACTCCCATAAAAGTCCCCGCGCCTTGTGTGCCGGCCGCTGGCAGATCATGAATTTGTTATGGTCCCATATCAGGGCGGCTACTACTTCCGCCATGTGCTTCACATTCCTCACATTTTACAAAAACAGCCCTGTACTTTTACAGGGCTTGGTCGATTGCAGATGGCTGCCATAAAACAGTATAGGCCCTCGTAGCTTTGTGCCGATGCCTTTCAACGGTTTGGCTCTTTTTCTATAATTTAAAACAAGTATATGCTTTTTTGCGAATAATTGCAACGTGTGATTCGTCATTTTATTTCATTTTTCCTGTAAAACAGCGAAAGGGCGTGCAAGTTGCTTTGCTTGCTTCGACACGATATAATGGAAATACCATCTTGCCTGAAGGAGTGAGCGCCGGTGCCTGCCCGCATTGCTGTTTTATCCGATACCCACGGTCTGCTGCGGCCGGAGGTGCTGCGCATTGTGCGTACTTGCGACTGCATTCTCCACGGCGGGGACATCAATCAACCTGAAATTTTGGACGAGCTGCGGACGATTGCTCCGCTGTATGCGGTGCGCGGGAACAACGATAAGGACTGGGCGGAAGACCTGCCTCAAAGCCTGTCGGTGACGCTTGAAGGCGTAACATTTTTCATGGTGCACAACAAGAAGGATGTGCCGCCGGAGCTTGATGTGGCGCAAATTGTGGTGTTCGGCCATTCACACAAATATTTTGAGCAGGAGTTGGATGGCCGCCTCTGGCTCAATCCCGGCAGCTGCGGCCCGCGCCGGTTTGACCAGCTCATCACCATGGCGGTGATCGAGGCAAAACAGGGGCGATATCATACAGAAAAAATTACAATCCCGCCGAATGAGACCGGCGGGCAGAGGAGAAAGTCTCAATGACAGCAAAGATTCCGGCTGAAAATCAAAGACTTGCCCGTATTGCCCCGCTGTTTGCCGGGTGGGAGGAAACCATGATTTTTTCCTGTCTTGCGGGCTGCATGGGTTATGCAATCGCGGATGATGACGAGTATCCCACGGCGGCGCAGATTGTGGTGGGGGATTTTTGCTTCTTTGCCGGAAAGCCCAGCGAAGGGCTGGCCGCCCAGGCGGCCGCACCAATTCTGACGCCGCGGAATGAGGCATGGTGTCGCGTGATTGAGCGTGTCTGGGGAAACCGCGTCGGTAAACACACCCGATACGCCATCAAGAAAGAACCCGGCGTATTCGATGGTTCAAAGCTGACCTTTTACACGTCTTCGCTGCCGCCGGAATATGCGCTTGCGAAAATTGATGAGGCAATTTATGCGCAGGCCGCACAGGAAAAATGGTCGGAGGACCTTGTTTCTCAATTTCTGGACGGGGCAGATTACTGCCTTCGCGGGTTGGGAGTGGCGGTTCTTTGGAACGGTCAGCTGGTGGCGGGCGCGTCCTCCTATACGATCTATCCGGGCGGCATTGAAATTGAGATTGACACCAAACCGGACTATCGGGGCCGGGGGCTGGCAACAGCCTGTGGGGCGGCGCTGATTCTTGAATGCCTGCGGCGTGGACTTTATCCGAGCTGGGACGCGCACGATCTACGCAGCGTGGCGCTGGCGGAAAAGCTTGGCTACCACCGGGATCATCCGTATCCGGTTTATGTGAAGCTCTGACACAAAGAAAAACAGCGGTATGGAGTCCAAACTCCATACCGCTGTAATCATTTTTTATATGGGGACTTGTCGTTGCTTACACCAAGAATATAATCTATGCTTGTCTTGTAATATTTTGCGAGCTTGATAAGTACCTGCGTCGGAATGTCGTTTTCTCCGGTCTCGTACTTGGAATATCCGGTCTGCGACATCCCTAAATACTGAGCAATCTGTGTTTGATTGAGGTCTGCATCCTCACGCAAATCCCGCAGCCTGTTGTTCATTGGAATCACCTCATGAAATAGTATCTCATAACCTGAAACAGATTATTGACTTATAACCTGTTTTAGATTAAGCTATACACCGTGGGGTGAAACTATATGCCGGATTATAAAGAGATGTATCTAAAGCTGTTTCGCGCCTCGGAGGAAGCGGTAAATGTGTTAATCGCTGCTCAGCGCGAGTGCGAGGAGCTGTATGTATCCGCGCCAGAGCCAGAGCTGAAGGTTATTACGCTGTCGGAGCAGGGCTGCGGGAACAAAGCAAAACCAACGAAGCATCCGCAGATCAAAAAGAAGGACTCAGACTGATTGCACCAGCCTGAGCCGTTTGCCTATGCCTTTTTCACCGCACGGAGCTCGATATAACCCCGTTTGCCGATGGGCTCCAACTGAATGCGTGGGTTTGCATCATCCCATGCATACCCGATTACCGAGGGCTCGTATTTGTCCATGGCCGCCTGCAGCGCCTCAATGGCCTCGCAATAGTCCTCTTCCGCGAAGGGCTCGCTCTGGAACATGAGATAGGCGGCGTCGGGCAGATCAATCACGTCGAAGCCCTCCGGCGCCGGGCCGTCATAATCCGCTGCAACTTCCACGCCCTGCACATACTTGGAGGTGCCGGATTTGCGGTACTGTTCCGGCAGCCACAGGCACACCGGCTCCCCACAGAGAGATTTCATGCTGGTGAGCACGCCCCACACGTCGCAGCCCACCTCCTCGCAGTAGGCGAAGTAGTCTGCGGCGGCGATTCCGCGCTTGATGACAACCTTCCGCGCGGGCTTCTCCATTACCTGAATAAACACACTTTTTTCATTTGCCATTTCTGTACGCTCCTTTTTCCAAAGTTCTCGGAATTTGACTCCGTAGGCGGTGAACAGCGGCAGAGGAACGGGGCGCAGGGCGTATTCCTTGGGGTTGCAGCCGAACTCCCGCTGAAACGCCCGCTGATAGCCGTCTACGCTCTCAAAGCCCAGATCGCAGGCTACGTCGATGACCTTGACCTGTTCGTTCCGCAGCCGCAGGGCCGATTTGGAGAGCCGCAGTCGCCGGATATAGTCGGCGGGGGTCAGACCGGTAAGCTCCTTGAAAATGCGGGCGGCATACCACGGGGAGAACCGGGCTGCCCCGGCCAGATCCGTCAGGGTGACGGTTTCGGTCAGGTGGCTTTCGATGTAATCCTGCATCCGCTGGACGGCAAGGGTTTTGTCATTCACGCTGTTCACCTCCAAAAGGATCGTATCACAACCGGCGACGGATTTTCTCGACACTGCTTGCGCAGTTGCGGCAACAAAAAAACAATTCTGCCAACAGTGTATCATAGCTTGGCGTGCTGCGGCGAAATGTTTGCTGCATTTTGAACCCAATAATGCTATACTGATAAAAGAATCGCTTTTGTATGCGGAGGTGGAAGGCAAATGAGCAAGTATGCGCCACTTTGGGAGGTCGTCGGGAAGCACACGGAGGAGAACTTTGTCCTTACTTATGCAGAGATTGAAAGCATCCTCGGCTTTCCAATCGACCATTCGTTTCTGAACTTTAAGAAAGAGCTGCCGATTTACGGTTATGAGGTCGGCAAGATTTCCTTGAAGGCGCAGACGGTGGCATTTCACCGCTGCGTTTGACAAGCGCGGGCGTTTCTGGTATCATCAATGACCTACTTCCATGAAAGGAGCACAGATATGGAAAAATTTATACCTTCTGAAAAGTTCTCCAAGAAAAAGCAGCGGGAGCAAAACGCCGCCCGGCGCGGCAGCTGGTACGGGCTGAACCCCGTGACCCGCAAACCAGAAAATTCAAGAGCCTACAACAGACGAAAGGCACGGAAATGGAGTGATGATTCCATGACCGTGCCTTTTGTGATACTCAGCGGAAGGGTTTCATCAGAATTTCATCCTGGCATCCGCTTTGAACGGCTTTCTTGAAGGGTTACCCTCCACGCGGTAAAAGCGCAGGTTTTTCACGTCGTAGACCGCCGACCAGACGGTATCTGCGTTTGTTTTCCGGTCATATTGACAGATGAAACCGTATTTGCCGGACAGAACATCCTCGCAGAAATCCAGTGAATACGCACCGTCATGTTCCGCCAGAGCGTTCCGTGCCGTCTCGTACCGCTCCTCCGCGCGCCAGCTGTCCACATCGGAAGGGGTGCGGTACTCCTTCATCGTCTCGGAATGGAAGCAGTTCGCCGCGGCGACAAAATGCGTGCCCGGCTCCGGCCGGATCACTTCAAGTTTTGCGGGGTTGCATTCGACTACGGCAATCTTGCCGTTTCTATCGGCAAGGGTGATCGTCTGCGCGGAGGCAATGGGCAGATTTTTGAGTGCATCAATCGCCTCCTCGGTCGTCGCACATTTTTCCAGGATATATCGCGTCAGCATCCCGGCGTTCAGTCCTGGCTTTCGGATATGGGGGTAGAGGAAGGTCAGCGCGGCGGCAAGTCCGTTTTCATTCATGCCGTCCTCGATCTGAATGAATGCGGTGGTGTTGCCGTTGAATGCGTAGGCACCGGACAGCGCGTAGAGGCAATTCATATAGAGCTTCTCGAGGCTCACCAGGAAATCACTGTTTTTACACAGATAAATATTTGTCCCGTCGGCAACTGCAAAGGCCGTACAGTGATGATCCGGCTCAAAGCAGTACATGGGAAGCAGCAGATTTGCAATATTCTCAAGCGGGCTGCCCTGGCCGTCCGCCATGCCCTTGATCTCATCCAGAACTTCAGGATAATACTCCCGATAGACCGGCAGGCAGCTCTTTGTGAACGCTTTCAGCTCGTCTGTGATTGTGAAAGTCGGGCTGCCGTTGATGATCGTTCCGTGGTTTTTCAGCAGCGCTCCGTACTTAAAGCCTGCCTCATAGTGCGAACCCTTGAATCTTCCGTGATACATATTCACTTCAACTCCATTTTTGTGATTGGAGAGTGACGTCATCTCTGAAAACAAGGGTAAATCAATAAAAATTTCTTGTCAACAGCTATATTAATTTCGTTAAAAAACGCGGAGCGGTCACCGACCGCTCCGCGCGCGCGATATGAAATTGGGTTACACCAGCTGCCCCGGCAGCTTAAGCTTTTCCTTGGGCGGAAACTGCGCGTCGAAGGCTTCGGCTTCTTTTTCATCCACGAAGTAGCCCTCCGGGTCCTTGTAGGTGCCGGAGATGCCGTCCAGAAAGCCGGGACTTAGCTCGCAGATCAGGAAATAGGGAACCTCAGCGTCGCGTGGCTCGGCAAAATAGTGGATGCCCTTCGTACTTGCCACCACGAAACCGGATTGGCCGTAGAAGTCGATGTTGCCGGTGATGGCCAGCGCGCCCGCGCCCAGCTTTTTGGCCTCGTTCATGGAGTGGCGCAACAATATTGTGCCGTAGCCCTGTCGTTTCCATTCCGGCGCAATGCTGATGGGGCCGAAGGTCATGATGGGAATGCTTCTGCCGTCATCGGCGTAGATCTCAGAGCGGACATACATCACATGGCCAATCAGTCTACCGCGGCGTTCCATCACGAAATCCAGCTCCGGAACAAAATCCGGCTTGCCGCGAAAGGTGTGCAGGACATAATGCTCCAGACACCCGGGGCGGTAGACATTCCAAAACGCCTCGCGCGTCAGATTTTCGGCATCAAAGTAATCGCTTGTTGTTTCCAAACGGATGGTATATTCGTTTTGCATGGTTTTCCTCCTAAAATTGATGAGTTTCAATTCAGGGAGGTTCGAGATGTGTTCAGCAAACCTCCCGGTCAGCCGACAATCTCCAAGGTGTTGTTTTTCAAACAGCAGTCTCCTAAATGTTATATTTGATCAGGCTTTGAGCCTCATCACAGCTTCATTATAGTGCCTCGGACTTGAGAACGCAAGAGGCGGTTTGGCAATGCATCCAGCAGTCAAAGCTGCGGGGCTCGTTTGAGCCCCGCAGGAGGGGTTTTAATTTGTTGTCCTTCGTCTTGTTGATATAGTTCCCCATCACCTGATGAGGAGGGGCGGGTCAGAATCGGAGCATGGCTCCCAATTGATCCGCTGCTTTTTGCAGTTCTTCATTGGTGGGCGCATTTGCGTCGGACACGGGTGCCTTTTCTTCCTTTTTGGGCAGATACTCCGAATAGGCATACCGGGTCGTGTAAGGGCGGGTGTGGCCCAGCAGCGCCGACACCGTTTTGGCTTCTATTTTGCTTTCCAGCGCGTGGACGGCCACCGTGTGCCGCAAATCTTCAAAGCGGATATGGTCAAGTCCGGCTTTTTCGATGATCCGTTGGTGCAGCAGGCGCACCATGGTAGGCGCGTACGGCTTTCGCGTGCCGGGGTGGACGAACATCGCCTCACTGCTGGGGTGTCGGTTATGCTCCTGCCGGAGCAAGGCGACCGTCTCAGGAGTCAGAGTGATTTGTCTTGTGTTGCCGCCGTAGTCGGTCAGCTTGCCCTTTACCACGCAGCGCCCTTCGGATATGGTGAGAACGCCGGTCTGCTCATCCAGATCGCTCCATTTTAGGGCAAGCAGTTCCCGTTGACGCAAGCCGACGGTCAGCATCAGCGTGAATATGGGCAGATAGCCCAGCGCTTGCGCGGCGTCCAGATATTCCTCGATCTCCGTGTCTCCGAGCACGGTTGCCTTGACCTTCCGCTGTGTGGGGTAGTGGAAAGCTCGTGCCGGATTGACCGGAATCATACCGGTTGAGACGGCGCTGTCGAGACATTCCTGCAGGCAGCGATGGATGTGGCGCATGGTAACCTCGCTCAGGCCGGGGTATTCCACGCTCTCGGGACGGTGGCTGCCGAAGCGTTTGCGCTCGTCGAGAAAGCGGCAGATCTGCGCCTCGGTCAAGTCGGAGAGCGGAATGTCGCCCAGCTTGGTCAGGATGTGGTTTTGCAGGACATAGCGCTTGGCCTCGTAGGTTGTGGGGCGCACCTTGGGGCGGACGTCGGCTTCCATCCACCGCTCCGCCCATTCCTTCATCGTCATAGTTTTCCCTCCATACATTGCGTTTGCAGATCGCGGAAGCCCAGCTTTGGCATCCGCGCCTGTTCCAATAGCTTTCTGTGCAGGTAATAAAACTCGTGCAGACGGAACGGCTCACCGGTCTTGGGATTGAGGAAGGCATGGGGGATGTCCGGGTGCCGCTCATGCTCCGCAGTCAGCAGGGAGACGGCCTGTTCATCCAGCGTCAGCAGCCGCTTGCCCCGCAGAATATATCGGTGCTGTAAATTGAAGTCGGCCCACAGCAGTGTGAACAGTTCACATTGCCGCAGGCCGACGTTAAGTCCAATATAAATGATGGGTAGCACACCCTCGCACTCCGCCGCGTCCAGATAACGGCGAATCTGCCCAGACCGGACCCGCATGGCAGGCCTGCGTTCCGAGGTCGGGACTTCGCATAAGTCCGCCGGATTGACGTCGAGGAACCCATCCTTGCAGGCGTCGTCCAGACAGTGCCGAAGGAGCAGATGAACGCACCAGATACTGCGGGAACCGAGCCCGCTTTCCGCCAGCGCTTTATAAAAGGCACTGATGTGATGTGGCTTCAGCTCGGCGAGCTTGATTTTCCCCACACCGGGGACGATGTGCCGGTAAATCAGATTGCGGTATCCGCCCTCGGTGTTGGCACGCCACTTTCCGGCGTTCCGCGCAAACCAGATTTCTGCCCACGCGCCGACTGTGTATTCTTCCTGCATTGTCCTCGCCTCCTTTTGCAATACGGACAATATCACAGAAAGAGGAAAATAGCTACTGCAAAGAGACTTTATCCCAGGAATAAAACATGGTATGATGATAAAAAAGTGTGAGGGGATATTGCTATCAAAAATCTTGCCAACGTGATTACTTCCACGCGGTTTCTGTTTGCAGTAGGAATGGTGCTGGCCGCTCCATTCTCCACCGCTTTTTGGACTTGCTATCTGTGCGGTGGAATCAGCGATCTGATGGATGGCGCGCTGGCCCGCAGGCTGAAAACGCAAAGCGCTGCCGGAGCGAAGCTGGACAGCGTGGCAGATCTGTTTTTTGCCGCGGCAATTGCAGTTTCCGCCGTGCGGTATCTCCCATTTCCCATATGGCTGTGGATCGGTGCCGCTTTCATCGCGGCTTTGCGTCTTGCGGGCTATGCCATCGGGTTTGTGAAACACCAAACCTTTTCCGCCCTGCATACTTACGCGAACAAGGCCACGGGCGCGCTGATTTTCACATTCCCGGTTCTGTATGCGGCGCTGGGGCTGACTGCCGCGGGTGTCATCCTGTGCGCCGCGGCGCTGTTATCGTCTCTGGAGGAACTCGTGATTACCATAAACGCTCCGGTGCTGAACCGCGACTGCCGGGGCATCTTCCTAAAATAAACCACCTTTCAGGAGGCCGGAAATATGACCGATCAAGAGGAACTGCTTGAGCGTCTGACCGACAAGGACGCCAAGTCCGCCTGCGCCTATGCAGATAAACTTGCGGCGGAAAGCCGGGAGAGCGACCGGTTTTATCCGTATCTCGACGACTTCGCCGCGCTGCTGAACCGCAAAAATTCTCTGGTGCGAAACCGGGCAATCAGCATTCTTGCCGCCAACGCCCGCTGGGACAGCGAAAACCGTTATGACGCCCTGATGGACGAGTTCCTTTCCCATGTCACAGACGAAAAGCCCATCACGGCCCGGCAGTGTATTCAGGCGCTGCCGGAGATCGCGGCGGCGAAGTCAAACCTGATTCCCCGAATTCGAGCGGTATTGGTAAATGCGGATCTGTCCGGATACCGCGACAGTATGCGACCGCTGATTTTGAAGGACATCGTGAGCGCTTTGCAGAAGATAGCGGAACAGGAAAAGAACATTTAGTTGAGGGGGCGGAAATTATGGAGATTCGAGAGCTTGCGAAAGAGGAATACGACGCGGCGCTGGATTTGGCGTGGGAAGTCTTTGGGGAGTTTGAAGCGCCTGACTACACCCCACAGGGTGCTCAGGCGTTCTATGCCTCCATCCATGACCCGGACTACCTTGCCCGGCTCCGTATCTACGGCGCTTTCGAAGGAAACACACCCATCGGCGTTCTTGCCACCCGCAATGGCGGCGCGCATATCGCGCTGTTCTTTGTGCGCGGCGCGTACCACCGGCAGGGTGTGGGCAGGCAGCTGTTTTTCCGCGCCTGTCGGGAGAATTCCGCCGGACAGATGACGGTGAATTCCTCGCCCTATGCGGTGGAGGTTTACCGGCGTCTGGGCTTTTGCGAGACAGACGCGGAGCAGACGACGGACGGCATCCGCTATACGCCCATGGTCTGCGTGACTCAGCGTGCGGACTGCCCCTGCAAACGTACGCGCTGCGCGCGGCACGGCGATTGCGTCGCCTGTCGGGAGTATCATAAGACGGACAAAAAAAATACGGTTTACTGCCAACGGCCCACGAGAGAGGAAAAGCGCCTACGCCGCAGGCGGGACTCCTAATAAACACAATCGGGGAACAGCGCAAATAAAAGGCAGTCGGAATTTGAAATTGAGATTATTGATATAGAGCGAAGGGATGCAGAATGAAAAAAGCAACCGTTATTGCAAGGTTCCATAGTTCAATAGAAGCTGTTTGGAATATAGTTACGGATAACACAGCCTTTGACTGGCGCAGTGATATAGTTAAAATAGAAGTATCTGACGATGGTAATCGTTTTACTGAATTTACGAAAGACGGATTAAAAACTGAATTTACGATTGCACTCAAAAAGCCCTATGAACGCTATGAATTTGATATGAAAAACAAGAATATGGACGGACATTGGATTGGGCTTTTTTCAAGAGACGACTCTGGTACAAAAATTGAATTTACTGAAGAAGTTGAAGCCGCTAATCCCATTATGAATTTATTTGTAAAGGCGTATCTTAAAAAGCAGCAAGCAACTTATATTACGGATTTAAGAAAAGCAATGGGTGAATAAGGCGAGCACAACTCGTGGATTATCAATTTCCCGTTTGATATTGGAATCGCAGGCATGCGCGCTGCGTTCTTTTCGTATTTTGTTTGACAAGGAGGTTCCTATGGAGTACATTCTACTGACCCCGGAAAATCTGGAGCGGGAGCATATCTGCTGCGCCATTTCCAGTAATAAGGACCCGCAGGTGGCCTCCAAAAAGGCGTGGCTGCGGGACAGATTGGATGAAGGGCTGGTCTTTCTCAGGGCGGCAGAGCGCGGCAAATGCTTTATTGAATACCTTCCGGCGGAGTATGCGTGGGTTCCCATCGAGGCGGCGGGGTATTTCTACATAGATTGTTTCTGGGTGTCCGGTGCGCTCAAGGGCCACGGCTACGCAAACGGCTTGATGGAGCGCTGTATCGCCGACGGGAAAGCGCAGGGGCGGCGCGGCCTTTGCGTGATCGCATCAAAGAAAAAGCAGCCGTTTTTATCCGATCCCAAGTATCTGGCCCACAAAGGTTTCCGGCTGGCGGATACGGCGGAGCCGTTTTTCACGCTGCTGTATCTGCCCTTTGACAAGAGCGCACCTGTGCCGCAGTTCAGGCCCTGCGCCAAAACGCCGCATATTGACGAGAGCGGTTTTGTGCTCTACTATACCGCAGACTGTCCCTATACGGCAAAATATGTACCGCTCATCGAAAGCTCGGCGAAGAACGCGGGCATCCCGTTCAAAAGTGTTCTGCTGGAGAACCGTGAGCGGGCTCAAAACGCACCCGCGGCGTGGACAAACTATGCGCTTTTTTATAACGGAAATTACGTCACCAACGAGATATTGTCGGAGAAGAAATTCCTCGCGCTGGCGACGGAAAGATGAAAAACTGAAAAGAAGGTCAACTTGATATGGCAAATGAATGGGAGCGTTTTAACCAGACGTTTTTCAATACGCTGGAGAGCGGCATCGAAAAGCTGCCCCAGAGCGAGCGGGAGGAGTTGTACCGCCCCTGCGCCGTGGGCTGCGTGCAGAATTATGTCCTGAAAGAGCAACAGCGGCAGTTTGCCGAGTGCGGCGGCGATTTGGATTTGCAATACGAGAAATACGGGCGGTCGGAGTTCTTCTTCGCGGACATCATCGAACGCGGCCGGGTCTACGAGATCGGCTATCCGCGCTGTCTCTGCCCGGTGGTGGACGCGGGGCTTGCGTCTGCAACCGTACACTGCGAGTGCTCCCGGCAAAGTATCCTTTATGTGCTGGGGACACTACTGCCGGAGAAGAAAATTCAGGTGGAGCAGATGCGAACGGTCCTCTCCGGCGCGCAGGAGTGCCGATTCCGTGTGACCGTGGAATAAAAGGAAATCCGCAAGGATTTTGCTGTAAAACCTTATGAAAAGCAGAGGTGGTGCGCGGTGAAGCGCTGCATTGGCATGACCGGAATAGCATAACAAATAAAAATCAGGAGGTTTACCATGTCTATTCCGGAAAAAACAATCTATCCCCGCACGGGAGACAAGCAGACGGTCTATTTGAAAAATGTTGTTGACGACCCGAACATCGAGGTCGGCGACTACACGATGTACAACGATTTTGCGGGCAATCCCTGCGATTTTCAGAAGAATAATGTGCTCTATCATTACCCCATTAACCACGATCGGTTGGTGATTGGAAGGTTCTGCTCCATTGCCTGCGGTGCAAAATTCCTTTTTACCAGCGCCAACCATACCATGCGGTCCCTTTCCACTTATCCGTTCCCTCTGTTCTTTGAGGAATGGGGGCTGGATAAGGCGGATGTGACACAGGCGTGGGACAACAAGGGCGACATTGTCGTGGGCAATGACGTGTGGATCGGTTACGAGGCGGTGATTCTGGCGGGCGTGACCATCGGAGACGGGGCCATCATCGGTGCCCGCGCCGTGGTCACAAAGGACGTGGAGCCCTATACCATTGTGGGCGGCGTACCCGCTAAGCCCATCCGCAGACGGTTTTCGGACGAAACCGCTGCGCAGCTGGAATCCATGCAGTGGTGGAACTGGCCACGGGAGCGCATCGTGCGAAATATTTCCTGCATTCAGGCCGGACAGCTCGACCGAATCGAATAACACAAGCATCGAAGGGCCGGTACGCAAGAATGTGCATACCGGCCCTTCTTTTAGAAGTTTCCAATCCTTGCGCGCGGATTGTCGGCGTGCTAAAATGGAAAAAACGTGCAGTCGCCGTGGGAATACCCGGCCACTGGAAGCATGGCACGGGTTACGGATAACTTTTATGCTCTGCTGAAGAATGCGGCGCTGGCGCTGATGCCGAAGGCGCGCCGCGAGTTGCCCTATGACGGTGCGAAGAAAATGTAGCTGGTAGAGGATGTGGACAATCGGGAATTTTTGGAGCGGCTGGTGAGCGCCCTGTACGAGGAGCTTCCTGCGCCGAAAGCAAAACGGAAGAAATAGAGGAGGGGTTACCATGGCGTTTGACTTCAAGAAGGAATACAAGGAATTTTATCTGCCAAAGAACAAGCCAGAGATTGTGACCGTGCCGAAGGCAAACTACATCGCCGTGCGCGGCGTCGGCGACCCCAACGAGGCCACCGGCGCGTACAAGGCGGCGGTGGGAGTGCTGTACGCCGTGGCCTACACCATCAAGATGAGCAAGATGGGCGACTACCGCATGGAAGGCTACTACGATTTCGTGGTGCCGCCGCTGGAGGGCTTCTGGTGGCAGGAGGGTATCGACGGCGTGGATTACAAAAATAAGGCGCTGTTCCACTGGATCTCGGTCATTCGTCTGCCTGATTTTGTGACCAAAGCCGACTTTGACTGGGCGGTTGGCGAGGCGACACGAAAAAAGAAGCTGGACTGCTCCGCAGCGGAGTTTTTCACGCTGGACGAGGGCCTGTGCGTCCAGATCCTGCACATGGGTCCCTTTGACGAGGAACCTGCCACCGTAGCGTTGATGGACGAGTTTCTTGCGGTGAACGGATATGAAAATGACTTCTCAGACAGTCGCCTTCACCATGAGGTCTACCTCTCCGACGCCCGAAAGGTCGCGCCGGAGAAGTGGAAAACGGTGATCCGCCACCCCGTAAAGAAGAGGTGATGGAATGGATTGCAGCATTCGCGCATGGTGCATGAGCGACGCTGCCGATTTGGCGGCGGCTTTGAATAATCCGAATATTCAAAACAATCTGCGGGACGGCCTGCCATACCCGTACACGGAAAAAGATGCCGGTGACTATATCGACGCTATGCTTCACGCCGATAAAAACGCGACCTTTGCCTTTGCTATTACAGTAGACGACAAGGCCATCGGCAGTATTGGCGTTTTTCGCAAAGACAACATTCATTCCCGCACTGCCGAAATGGGATATTATATTTCAGAACTGTTCTGGGGGCAGGGGCTTGGCACCAGCGCCGTGAAGCAAACCTGCAAATACGTATTTGAAAATACAGATATCCTGCGCATTTTTGCAGAGCCTTTTGCCTACAACACCGCCTCCCGCCGCATTTTGGAAAAGAGCGGTTTCCTCTGCGAGGGTATCATGCGCGCCAACGCCGTTAAAAACGGCAAGGCGCTGGATATGGCACTGTACGCTCTTTTGAAATCGGACTGCCCGGAATATTCGGAGGTGTAGACGTGAAAAATGCAAGCCCTGATTTTATCAACCTGACCCCGGAAAACCTCGATACAGAACATCTTTGCTGTATCATCCGCAGCAGGAAACCTCATCCCGGCGTGGAGGCAAAGCGGCAGTGGCTGTCTGAGCGACTCCAAGAAGGCCATGTCTTTCGCAAGCTGAATGTCAAAGGCTGTGTGTTCATCGAATATGCGCCGATGGAGACTGCGTGGGTGCCTGTTACCGGCGAGAACTATTTATACATCTATTGCCTGTGGGCGGCCGCCCCCTACAAGGGCAAGGGCTACGGACGGGCGCTGATGGAGTATTGCATCGCGGACGCCAGGGAAAAGGGCAAGTGCGGCGTCTGTATGCTGGGCGCGCAAAAGCAGAAAGCATGGCTGACCGACCAGAGCTTTGCGAAAAGCTTTGGTTTCAAGGCGGTGGACTCCACCAACAGCGGCTACGAGTTGCTCACCCTCTCCTTTGACGGTACGGCGCCGCGGTTTACCGATTGCGCCAGAGCGTCCAAAATTGAGAGCCGGGAGTTGACCATTTATTACGACCTGCAATGTCCCTATATGGGTCAGAGCATCGAGGCAGTCCGGCAGTACTGCGAAGAACAGGGAGTGCCGCTGTCCCTTGTTCCGGTAGATACGCTGGAGCAGGCAAAGAATCTGCCGTGCGTGTTCAACAACTGGGCGGTATTTTACAAGGGCACATTCCAGACGGTGAATCTGCTGTTGGACGTGGAGAACTTAAAGCGGATACTGAAAAAGGAGTAAATTTATGATGAATGCAATCGTGTATACCTCCAATACCGGCTTTACCGCGCAGTACGCGGGGCTGCTGGGCGGGAAGCTAAATCTGCCGGCCTATTCTCTGGACACGGCAAAAAGGGAACTTGCCGCCGGCGCTGAAATCATCTATCTCGGCTGGCTGATGGCTGGTCAGGTCAAGGGCTATAAGCAGGCGGCAAAACTTTATAAAATTGCTGCGGTCTGCGGCGTGGGCATGGGGGCCGGCGGCTCGCAGATCAAGGAAGTGCGCAAGGGCAACACCATTCCGAAGAACGTTCCGCTGTTCACCCTGCAGGGCGGTTTTGAGCTCAATAAGCTCCACGGCATTTACAAATTTATGATGAACACCATGAAGCGCACCATGGGCAAAAAACTGGCGGCGAAACAGGACAAAACAGCAGAGGAGCAGGATATGCTGGATTTGCTTCTCCACGGCGGCAGCCGGGTCAGTGAGGAAAACCTGCGCCCGGTTTTGGAGTGGTGCAAAAAATGACGGAGCAAAGATTTCAAATTGAAAATATTCCTGCCGTGCTGTACGGCGATGCGGCGGAGAAAGCGTATCTGTTTGTCCACGGTCAATGCGGGTGCAAGGAGGAAGGGTTAGCCTTCGCTGAAATTGCCTGCCCATCTGGATATCAGGTGCTTGCCGTCGACCTGCCGGAGCACGGTGAGCGCCAGGGCGAGAAGGACCGTTTCAACCCATGGACAGCGGTGCCGGAGTTGAAAACGGTGTTTGCCTATATGAAGTCCCGCTGGAGCGAGATCGGTGTGCGGGCCAACAGCATCGGAGCACATTTTGCTATGCTGGCCCTTGGTGATGAAAAGCTTTGCAAGGCACTTTTTGTCTCACCCATTGTGGATATGGACCGGCTCATTGCAGATATGATGCGGTGGGCAGGCGTGACGGAGCAGGAGCTTCAGGAAAAAGGCAAAATCGCCACCGATTTTGGGCAGACGCTCTCCTGGGATTATCTGATCTGGGAGCGGCAGCACCCCATCCGGAACTGGAGCTGCCCCACGGCAATTTTGTATGCCGGGCAGGACAACCTGACCAAGATGAAAACGATCAAAACTTTTGCCGACGCGCACGCAGCATCTCTGACGATTTGCGATCAGGGCGAACACTGGTTCCATACGCCGGATCAGCTGGCTGTTTTACGAAACTGGGAGGAGATGCACGCATGACGGATCAGGAGCAGGCGGACGCTCTGAAGGTGGTGACATCGATCATCGTGCGCTGTGAGCGGATGCAGCCCAAGTTCGTCCTCGGAATCTCGCAGCACACCCTGCTGAAAAACCGCATTCAGGCCATGAAAATTGCAGAGGATTTGCTGACCGGGCGTGGCGCAGACCTATATTCCAAGCAGGATCTGTCTGCCGTCCTGGAGCCTCTGGCCTCGATCATCCGAAAATGCGAAAAAGCCCGTTCAAAATATGAGCCGACCAGCGTGCAATACAGGCGCTTTCACGGCACCATCCGGGCCATGGAATTGTCCCGGCAGTTGATCGAAAACGAGTTGGGCAGAAAATGAAATCATTGACATTTCTGCCCCGCAATGATAAACTGTCCTCAATTTATATAGATTGGAGTTGAAAAAATGCGCATTACTTCCTGCTGATTGATTGGCTATGATGAAAACCGTGAGCGGCTTTAGCCGCCGTTTTGTCATGCCTGTGCAGGAAAGTTACGCATTTTTTGAGCGCTCACGGAATTGCCATGCCGACAGGCGGGCTTTGTCTTTCTGTGTGATGGCTGCAAGAAGTAACTTTCTTGCAGCCATTTTCTATATTAGGAGGACAAAACCATGTCACAGATAAAAGTAGAAGGCCTTACCTTTGCCTATCCCGGCAGCTACGACAACATTTTTGAGGACGTCAGCTTCCAGCTCGACACCGACTGGAAACTGGGCTTTATCGGCCGGAACGGCAGAGGGAAAACCACGTTTCTAAAGCTTCTGCTGGGTGAGTATCCGTACGGTGGCAGTATTTCCGCGTCCGTTCCCTTCGCATACTTCCCGTTTCCGGTAACGGATCGGAGCCGTCCCACAGAGGAGGTATTGCGCTCCGTCAACCCGGAGGCACAGACCTGGGAGCTGATCCGTGAGCTCAGTCTTCTGGGCGTCTCCGAGGACGCGCTGGAGCGTTCCTTCGATCTGCTCTCCTTCGGAGAGCAGACAAAAGCGCTGCTGGCTGTCCTGTTTGTGGGTGAGTCCCGCTTTTTGCTCATTGACGAGCCGACGAACCACCTGGACGCAGAGGGCAGGCAGCGGGTCAGCCGGTATCTCCGGAGCAAGCAGGGCTTTCTTCTCGTTTCCCACGACCGGGCGTTTCTGGACGGGTGCGTGGATCACGTTCTGTCCATAAACAAAACCAATATCGAGCTGCAGCAGGGGAATTTTTCCAGCTGGTTTGAAAACAAGAAGCGGCAGGACAGTTTTGAGACGGCGCAGAATGAGAAACTGAAAAAGCAAATTGTCAGGCTGGAGGCCAGTGCGCAGGAAAAGGCAGGCTGGGCAGACACAGTGGAAAAGACGAAGTATGGAACCAAAAATTCCGGGCTACGCCCAGACAGAGGGTATATCGGGCACAAATCCGCCAAAATGATGCAGCGCTCCAAGGCGATTGCCCAGCGCAGGCAGGAGGCGATGGAGGAAAAGTCGCAGTTGCTCCGGAACATCGAGCAAGCCGACGCGCTGAAGGTGTCTCAGATCCCCTACCGCGCGCCGCGGCTTGTCTCACTCGACCATGTTTCCATTGTGTACGGCGAAAAAGCCGTTTGCAGCGATGTTTCCTTCACCGTCGAGCGTGGGGACCGCATCGCGCTGCGGGGCCGGAACGGCAGCGGAAAATCCAGCATCCTGAAGCTGATTTGCGGGCAGGACATCCCGCATACCGGCAACTTACAGGTTGGCGGCGGGCTGAAGATTTCCTACGTCTCCCAGGATACGTCGTTTTTGCGCGGGAGCCTGTCCGATCTTGCCCGAGAGGGCGGCATCGACGAGAGCCTTTTCAAAGCCATTTTGCGCAAGCTGGATTTTGAGCGGGTCCAGTTTGAAAAGGACATGGCAGAGTTCAGCGGCGGGCAAAAGAAAAAAGTTCTGATCGCCAAGAGCCTTTGTGAGGAGTCCAATCTGCTGGTCTGGGATGAGCCACTCAACTTTGTGGATGTCATCTCCAGGATGCAGATCGAGGCGCTTCTGCTCTCCTGCCAGCCCACCATCCTGTTTGTGGAACATGACCGGGTTTTCACCGAAAAAATCGCGACAAAATTCGTGTCGCTGTGAAGGCCCGAGATATGGTCATATCTGCCCCTAAAAATCTATCTGATTGAGCGTATACATCTCTTCCATTCCCGCCGCACATCTTTTAATACACAGAATCCATCCCTAACCAAATCCCAGAATACGAAAGTAACAATGGTAGTAGCGAGGGTGAAAGAGCGCCAAAGAGGAAGCTGCTTTGCGGCGGAAAGCGCCAAAGAGCGGGAAAGAGGATCAGACAAAAGTTCAGACACACGTTTGGGACCATCAGGCCGCAGGTTCGAACCCTGTCACTCGGACCATCAGAAGATCGACGATTTTAAATTGTCGGTCTTTTGCTATGCCAGAATTTATGCGGGTTTGCGGACGTTGGATTTGGTAGAAGTCTTATAATTACACTCGAAAGCAAAATCGAGTGACAGGATTTATTTGGAATGATATAATAAACATATTGAGGATGTGATTATATCATGCGATGTTTATTCTGCAAAAAGGATTCATCTGCAACTAAAAGTATAGAACATATCATCCCAGAATCGTTAGGAAATAGTACTTTCGTCTTGCCTTTAGGATATGTGTGCGATAAATGCAATAATTATTTTGCGCGAGAAGTTGAAAAGCCGTTTTTAGATCAGTTTGATATGCGACTATTGAGATTTCATGAAGCTGTACCAAATAAGAAAAAGAAAATACCTCGCATAACTGGTATGTTCGCTTCCACGCCTGTAACCATTCACAAAGACCTCATAAATGGAGAAATTGTTACAGGCATTGATATTTCACCAGATTTATTCCATAAAATCGCAGATACGACTGAAGTTTTATCCCCGCCGACAGAGCGAAAGACATTGAATTAAAAGCAAATCAAATATGGATAGATTTAAGTCCGTGGATGGGTAACAGGAACATACAACCCTATTTAGAGATGATCAAAACAGCTTTGCAGGAAAGTAGGCTGCTGACCTTTGAATATATAGCCCACCACGGAAATAAGACTACACGAACAGTTGAACCCTATCAGCTTGTACTGAAAAGTAGTCATTGGTATTTGCAAGGGTATTGCCATAAAAGAAATGATTTTCGCTTATTCAAGCTGTCCCGCATGTCAAACCTGCAAATGGAAGAGGAGGTTTTCGCGCCTCAGGATTATGAAAAGCCGCAGCTGGATTTTGCCGACATGTTGGAAACCATGCAGACAAGAATCAAAATTCGTATTCACAAGTCAGTCATGGACAGGATGCTCGATTACTGCGCTTATGAAGACTTTTCGCTCGACGGTGATGAGCATTTCATTGTGGACTTTCCCTTCCTTGAAAATGAATATTACTATGATATTTTTCTGAGTTTTGGGGACAAATGCGAGTGCTTGGAGCCGCCCCATGTCCGCGCGGAACTAAAGCAAAGAATTCAAGAGATCGCAGCGCTGTACGCTTGAACGATTCCTCCCTGACACAACTCCGCAAGGAAAGACATGAGACTGCCGGCGAACTGCGATAGAATGACAGCATACGGAAGGAGGCTGAAGAATGGATTGGATCACGGGGATCCAGCGGGCGCTGGACTATACCGAGGCGCACCTCACAGGCGAGGTGGACTATGAGGAGGCCGCAAAAGCGGCGTGCTCCTCGCCCTTCCACTTCCAGCGGATGTTCACCATGCTCTGCGGCTTTACGCTGGGCGACTACATCCGGATGCGCCGCTTGGCCCTTGCCGCCGAGGACCTGATGCGCATGGACGACAAGGTCATCGACATCGCGTACCGGTACGGCTACGACACGCCCGAGAGCTTTTCCCGTGCGTTCACCCGCTTTCACGGCGTCACGCCCACTCAGGCGCGGCACGGCGGGAGCGTCAAATCCTTCTCCCGGCTCTCCGTAAAACTGATTTTATCGGGAGGAACAAGCATGGATTACAGGATCGAAAAGAAAGACGCATTCAAGCTCATCTGCAAAAAGAAGCAGGTCACGAAGCCCCAGGGTGACACCGCCACGGCGGACATCTCCGCGTTCTGGAATGAGGTCGGCGCGGACGGCACGATGGATCAAATCTGCAGGTACGGCAAGTTCGACAATTACCACGGCGTGTTGGGCATCTGCTTCAGCGGTGAGCTGGCGGACTCCGGCTTTCCTTACGGCATCGGCGCGGAGTGGAACGGCGTGCCATTGACCGACGTGGGGCTGGACATTGTGGAGATTCCGGCCTATACCTACGCGGTGTTTACCTGCCGCGGCAGGATGCCAGACGCTTTCAAAGATACCTATAACCGCATCTGCACGGAGTTTTTCCCGCAGAGCAATTACGAGTACGGGCAGGGTGTGGAACTGGAGGTGTACCCTTCAGCGGACACTCAGAACCCGGACTACACCTGCGAGATCTGGATCGCGGTCGATCAGAAAAAGTAGGGTTGGGTATCATTACCCGCAAGCGAGGCCGCCGGAGCTGTTTGCCCCGGCGGCCTTTTGTGTTTGCGCTGTGCATTTTTGGGAATCCGTGGTATGATAAAAAAAACAAGTCAGGAGATGGGAGGAAAAGCTATGAAAAACGCGGCCGATCTTATCACGGCGTCTCGCATCGGCTTTGCCATTGCCATGCTGCTTTTCGCCCCGTTTTCAGCTGCGTTTTGGGTGTGTTATCTGTGCGCCGGGCTGAGTGATCTGCTGGACGGGCCTGTTGCAAGAGCGCAGAACAAGGAGAGCGACTTTGGCGCGCGGCTGGACAGTGTTGCGGACTTCGTTTTTGCCTGTGCCATTGCCGGGGTCGTGGTGATCCATGTCTCGATCCCAGCCTGGCTGTGGGTCTGTGCGGCACTGATTGCCCTGCTTCGGTTCCTTGGGTACGCCATCGGGTATGGGAAGTATCATGCTTTTTCCGCCCTGCACACTTACGCCAACAAGGGCGCCGGCGTGCTTTTGTTTGCGTTTCCCTTGATTTTCACGGTATTGGGAATCAAGGCCGGGGGTATCCTTTTGTGCGCTGTTGCCGCCGCCTCCGCGGTGGAAGAAGTTTTTATTACCATACGATCGAGCCACCTGAATCGGGACCGGAAAAGCGTATTTGTCCCCTGACCGGCAGCTGCGCTGCCTGGGAATGCAAAAATAAAATGCTGGAGGGAAAGCCATGGCGACGAGCAAAGAATATATCGAATTTGTCTGCGAGCAGGTTGCGGGCACGGGCGCTGTGCGCCGCCGCAAAATGTTCGGAGAATACATGGTGTATGTGAACGACAAACCGCTTTTGCTGGTCTGCGATAACACGGTGTTTGTGAAGATCCTGCCGGAGCTCGCGGAGGTGCTGGCGGGGGCGGAGATCGGGCTTCCCTATGAGGGCGGCAAGCCCCATTATATCCTGGATATAGAGGACAGGGTGTTGGTGCAGACGGTCATCGGGATCTTGGAGCCCATCACGCCGCTGCCGAAGCCGAAAAAGAGGGGCTCCAAATGACAGAAGAAACGTTTTTGATCGGCCGTATCCCCGCCGTGCTCTATGGTGAGCCGTCCCGGTGGGCGTATTTGTTTGTCCACGGCCAGTGCGGGTGCAAGGAGGAAGGTGCGGCCTTTGCCGAGGTCATTTGTTCCCAGAAGTTTCAGGTGCTGGCCATCGACCTGCCGGAGCGCGGCGTGCGCAAAGGAGAAGAAAACCGTTTCAACCCCTGGACGGCGGTGCCGGAGCTGCAAGAGGTGCTGACGTATATGAAGCCGCGATGGAGCGAGATCAGCCTGCGCGCCAACAGCATCGGCGCGCATTTCTCCATGCTGGCCTTTGCGGAGGAGGCAATTCACAAGGCGTTGTTCGTCTCGCCCATCGTGGATATGGAGCGGCTGATCGCTGACATGATGCGCTGGACGGGCGTCACCGAACAGGAACTACAAGCGCGGGGCGAGATCGCCACCGATTTCGGCCAGACCCTCTCGTGGCGCTATCTCACTTGGGAGCGGCAGCACCCGGTGCAAAACTGGGACTGCCCCACGGCGATCCTCTATGCCGGGCAGGACAACATGACCGGCCGCGAGACCGTAGAGCGGTTTGCCGCCGCCCATGGCGCGGCACTGACTGTCATGGAAAATGGCGACCACTGGTTTCATACCCCCGGACAGCTGGCCACGCTGCGCGAATGGGAAAAGAGCAAGGCATAATAAAATTCTCGGAATGATGACGCTTGTGATCTTACTTCGGCTTGGTTTCTATCGCCTGCATAAAAAAGTTCTGTGACGTAATCGTAACACAACAGCCTCCCGCGTGCGAGCATGCGGGAGGCTGTTCATAATCGGCCGCGCCGTTTTTTATCCGTATTCCCGCGCCCGTGTGCCGGTCATCGTCGGGCTGGCCGCTGCGGTAAAACAGAAACTCATCCCCAACGCCACGGAGGGGGCGCTTTCCACTGCCCGTGACGGCACAATATATAATCACTTATTTACAGTATATTTAGATAATTTGCGGCCTGCAATGCTGAAAAAGGTCAATGGGGCATATCGGGGCGATAAGCGGTACCTCCCGCCGCCGGGCATACCCTTTTCTCACTGTTTAGGTTTCCTTTAGGGGCGGGCGTCTGTTATACTGGGATGAGCCATAAAAAATAAAAAGTGCGGAGCTGTAACGAATCATCTGTTTTCCGCATGAATAAGCAGCAGGAGAGAAAGGAGGCCGCCCGATGCAGTCTATGGATGAAATATACCGCGCCCATTCCCAGACCGTTTATCGCTACCTTCTCTCGCTCACCCATGATGCGGACGTCTCGGAGGAACTGACGCAGGAGACTTTTTATCAGGCCATCAAAAGCATCCACCGCTTTGACGGCAGCTGCAAGATTACCACCTGGCTCTGCGCCATCGCAAAAAATCTCTTTGCCGCTTATCGCCGAAAGCATCCGCAGACGGAGCCGTGGGAAGACGCACTCATCCTGACGTCTTCCACGGAGGAGGACGCGCTGTCCAGCACGCTTTGCCTGGAGATCTTGCGGGGCATGCACCTGCTGAATGAGGAAATGCGGGAGGTCATGTATTTGCGGGCGCTGGGAGGCCTGTCTTTTCGTGAGATCGGAGAGATTCTGGACCGGACGGAAAACTGGGCCAGAGTGACGTACTATCGTGGAAAAGAAAAGCTGAAAAAGGAGCTGGAGCCAAATGGATAAAAAACTTGACTGCGCCATCGTCCGCGATCTGCTGCCGTCTTATGTGGATCAGCTGACGAGCGACATCACAAACGCGGCGATAGAAGAGCATCTGGCCGGCTGCTGCCGCTGTGCGGAGGCGCTGCGTCTCATGAAGGAGCCGGAGGCCCCAAAACCGCAGGCTGACCCGGAGGTGGACTATCTCAAAAAGGCCCGCCGCCGCAGCAGGCAGACGGCGCTTTCCTGGGGCGTGGGAATGCTGGCTGTGGGAATGCTGTTGCTTCTTTCGTATGTCTATCTTTTTGGCAGTGAGATGAGCCGGGCGGACGGAAACTGCTATGTTTCGGTTTCGGACAATGTGGTGTCCGTCAACGGCAGCCTCAGCGGCAGCGGCGTGGCCCGCGTTGTGTTTGAGGAGAGCAATGGGACTATCACGATCAAAATCCGCCAGGTGCCCAAGGCGTTTTTCAACAGCGGCGCCATCCAGGAGCGGTATACGGCGAAAGGGCCGGTCAGTATGGTGCGCTGGGGCGATCTGATCCTCTGGGAAAACGGCACCGCCGTCAGTCCTATGGCGGGCGCGTTGTATGCCGCGAAAAATCCGTATGCAGGCGATATGTCCGCCAATGGGAGGATTGCCTCGGTCCTGGGCGTTGCGGAGCAGCTGGGGCCATACACCAATGAACTGCGGACGGATGCGGAGCCTTATGGCTGGACGCTTTTGCTGGAAACGCACATAGCCCACGAAGATGAATCGGCCGCGCGGGAGATTATGAAGGCGGATGCCTGCGTCATGCTGGCCACTGTGGCGAACCTGGGAACCGTCACCTGGTCATATATCACCGATGCGGGCCCTCAGACCTATACAGTGACCACGGAGGACGCCGCCGCGGCGGCCGAAGGGGATATAAAGCAATGCGCGGCATCCGCTTCGGATCTGCAGGCGCTGATAGAGAGCTTGCGTATCCGGCTGCAAACAAAGATCGCTCCGTGACCAAAGAGGCACACAGCGGGAGGCTGCCGTGTCCACCGTGGCGCTGAGAAAAAAGGCTTTTGCCAACGGGGCGGTGTCTGTGGTATGATAAAAACACCGGCACAGCGCCTGAAAACGGGAAAACTTGCGTTCTAGGTCAAAAACCGAAATGAGCCAGCAAACACGACAAACACGGCGTGAAACGCCGCGATGCGGCTGAGAGAAAAGCTGTATCTGAAGGAGGAAAGCCATGATCATTTACTTTAGCGGCACAGGCAACAGCCGATACGGCGCGCAGGTTCTGGCCCACCGGCTGGAAGATACGCTCACAGACGCGTTTCCATTCATCCGGGAGGGAAAAGCGGCGGCGCTGACGTCAGAGCGCCCGTGGGTGTTCGTTTCGCCCACCTATGCCTGGCAAGTGCCCCGCGTTTTTGCGGATTTTATCTGTTCCGGCAGCTTTTCCGGCAGCCGGGACGCGTATTTTGTCATGACCTGCGGCAACGAGACCGGCAATGCGGACGCCTTAAACCGGGCGCTTTGCCGGGAAAAGGGACTGACCTGCCGGGGAACGCTGCCGGTGGTCATGCCGGAAAATTACATTGCGCTGTATGACGCGCCGGAAGAGGCGGAGGCAAAAAAGATGGTGGATGATGCCATGCCCTGCATTGAACAGGGCACCGTCTGTATCCGGGAAAACCGGGATTTTCCGGCACAAAAGGCGGGTACTGTTGACCGGCTGAAATCTGGCGTTGTCAATGCCGCTTTCTATCGTTTTATCGTCAAGGCGACAAAATTCACCGTTTCCGACGCTTGCACAGGCTGCGGCCAGTGCGTCCGGCGGTGCGTGTTGAACAACATTGAGCTGCGGGACAAAAAACCTGTCTGGGGCAGCCGCTGCACCCACTGCATGGCCTGCATCTGCTCTTGTCCCACAGCGGCCATCGAGTATGGAACGACCAGCGTGGGAAAACCGCGCTATCAATGCCCGGCCTATCAGGCACCGGAAGAGCGGTAAACATTTTTCCGCTGAAAAAAGCCCCCCCAAGCTGCTGAAGCGGCTTGGGAGGGCTTTTCAAATAACATGGGCGCTTATAGGTGACAGGACATAAGCAGCAGAGATTGATAGCCGCCGCTGCGGGTGCGAAAGCCCCGCTCATTTGTGCCGTAGACACGGAATCCGAATGCTTCATACAAGGCGATGGCCCGCCGATTGTCAGAGACAACGTCCAGTTCCATCTGTTCATAGCCTGCCTGCCGCGCCGCCGCCAGAAGGGCGGCCATGATGGCCGAGCCGATGCCGCAGCCCCAGTATTTTCTTCGGACAGAGATGCCCAATTCCGCCCGGTGCCTGCACTTTGTAAGGCTGGACACCGGATTGAAACCGGCATTGGCCACGATCTGCCCGTCCACAAAGGCGGCGATCATGATGGCGTCGGAGCTGCTTAAGATGGTGTCAAGATAGGCCGCCTCTTCTTCCACCGCCATGTCGAATTCTTCGGGATAACGCAGCATGTTCTCGGTCTCCCCGGAGGTGACGGCCATGTGGCGTAGAATGGCCGTGGCATCTTCGGGGCCGGGGCTTTGCAGCGTGCAGACGGTTCCGTTTTTCAGTTGGATCTGCTGATGATATTGCATGGCGGCACTCCTCATTTCTGTGCTTGGCGCATCGCTTGAGCGGCGCACTGCCCGGTCTAAACGCGTTCAGCGTCGTCACCAGATCGTTTCACCCCGCGAGGTTTCATAAAAGCCGCACCGCTGTAAGATCCGCTGGGAGGCAAGATTGTCAGGTTCCGTCTCGGCGATCACATGGCGCACATTTTCCTGCCGCAGTGCCCAGGCGCACATGGCTTCCACGGCCTCTGTCATGTAGCCGTGGTGTTCAAAAGCCTTTCCCAGTCCATAACCGATCTCCACCTCCCGGGCTGCGCCGGGCGCATCCTTAAAATCGGCGGAGCCCACAACGACCCGGTCGCTTTGGCGGAGCAGCAGCCAGAAAGTGTGCCACATGAAGCCGCTGGGGTCGTTTTCGACCACGGCGACCTGCCCCCTGACGATTTCACGGAAAAAGCCCTCCAGCGGCTCTGCCTGATACACGCATGTCAGCTCACGTTCCAGCGCGGCGGTGTCGTCCAGCCACAGCTTCAGCTGCCGGGCGGAAAGGGGAAGCAGCGTCAAACGCTTGGTTTCTATGACCATCTTCGCTCTTTTTCTGATGCGTATTTCTGATGTGTATCTATTATAGCACTGCGAAATCCGTATGGCAACGGCAATGGCTGTTCTTGCGCACATACGGTCCCGCTGGACCCGGAACACACGCCCCTTGTCAAAAGTGTTTCCCCGCTGTATACTTTGGGGAGAGAGCCTGAAGGCGGCGCATACGCCGCCAAACGGGCGTTTTACGGAATATATGTCAAAGGAGCGGATCAATTATGGCAGTATTAAACCATTTGGAGCCCCGAAAGGTCTTTTCGTTTTTTGAGGAGATGTGCGCCATCCCCCACGGTTCGGGCAACACAAAGGCCATCAGTGACTGGTGCGTGGACTTTGCCCAAAAGCGGGGTATGGAGCATTATCAGGACGCCGCCAACAATGTCATCATCATCAAAGAGGCCACCGCCGGTTACGAGCAGGCGTCGCCGGTGATTTTGCAGGGCCACATGGATATGGTCTGCGAAAAAGACCCCGGCTGCCATAAGGATATGGAAAAAGAGGGACTGGATCTGGCCATCGACGGCGACTGGGTGCTGGCCAAGGGCACCACGCTGGGCGGCGACGACGGTATTGCCGTTGCCATGGCGCTGGCGGTACTGGATGCCGACGATCTGTCCCACCCCCGGATCGAGGTGGTGCTGACCGTGGACGAGGAGACGGGTATGCTGGGAGCGGAGGCGCTGGACGTCCTACCCTTGAAAGGCCGCAAGCTCCTCAACCTGGATTCCGAGGACGAGGGCATTTTCACCGTCAGCTGCGCCGGCGGCAATTCCACCGTCTGCACGCTGCCGGTGAGCCGGGCGGCTTTTGAAGGCACGGCGCTGGAGATCACGGTGGGCGGTCTCATCGGCGGCCATTCCGGGTCGGAGATCGACAAGGGCCGGGCCAACTCCAATGTGTTGATGGGCCGCCTGCTGGAGAAGCTGTGCAGGACCAGCGCGCTGCGCCTTGTGTCGGTGAGCGGCGGACTGAAAGAAAACGCCATCCCCCGGGAAACGGTGGCCACCGTGGTGGTGGGGGAGAAGGATGCCGCGCTGCGCGTGGTGTCGGACATGGATGCGGCAGTGAAAAACGAGTACCGCGTCACGGACCCCGGCGCGCTGGTAAAGGCATCTGAGGCGCAGGTGTCCCAACTTCCCATGGATGAAGATTCCACCCGGCGGGTGGGCGCTTTTTTGTGCTGTGCCCCCAGCGGCATCCATGCCATGAGCGCGGACGTTCCGGGTCTTGTGCAGACCTCGCTGAACATGGGCGTCTTGTCCACCGGCACGGCGGAGGTGAAGGCGCAGTTCTGTGTACGCAGCTGTGTGGAGACGCAAAAGGAGATGCTGGTGGAAGAGCTGATCTGCCTGACAAAGCAGCTCCGGGGCCGAGTGGAGATCTTTGGCGATTACGACGGCTGGCAGTATAAGGCCGATTCGCCCCTGCGTGAGCTGATGGTGGAGGTGTTCCGTGACCAGTATGGCAGGGAGCCCCGCATTGAAGCCATCCATGCCGGCGTGGAGTGCGGCCTGCTCTCCGGCAAAATGCCGGGCCTTGACTGCGTGTCCATCGGCCCGGATCTCACCGAGATTCACACCCCCCGCGAGCGCATGAGCATTTCCTCCGTCCGGCGCGTCTGGACCTTTGTGGTGGAAGTGCTCAGGCGCTCCCGCTGAGCCGGACAGGGGAGCGGCCCGGTCAAAAAAGGAGAAAATAACAAAGAGACAGGGAGTGAGCGCATGAAACAGAAAATTAACGTATTTGAATACGCACAGGAGATCGTGGGTGCGCTGCCAAAGGGTGTGCTGCTCACCACAAAGAGCGGCGGCGCGGTGAACTCCATGACCATTGCGTGGGGCGCGCTGGGCGTGGAGTGGGGCGAGAGTGTCTTTATCGCCTTTGTCCGTGAGGGACGGTTCACCCGGGAACTGTTGGATGAAAGCCGTGAGTTTACGGTCAATATCCCGTACGGCACTTTTGATAAGAAGATCCTTGGGTACTGCGGTTCCCACAGCGGCCGAGAGGTGGATAAGGCGCGGGATCTGGGCCTGACGCTGGTGGAATCGGAGGAAGTGGCGGCGCCCGGCATTCTGGAACTGCCGCTGACGCTGGAGTGCAAGGTGCTCTATCACCAGATGCAGGATCGAAACGCCATCCCGGAGAGCATCCGGAAAGCCATGTACCCCGAGGATGTGGACGGCTCCCATCCCATGGAAAACAGGGACTATCATGTGGCCTACTACGGAAAGATCGTCCGCGCCTATATCCTCCAGTAAAGCCCTGCCCCCGTGCGTGAAAAGAAAAAAGCCTGCCGTTTTCGGCAGGCTTTTTTGGTTATTGTTTTCTTTTTTCCAGGGCAGTCATGGCTTTTTTGAACTGTGCGGTAAAATGATGCCATCGGCGCTGTCGCATACCAGCGGATGCACGGTGCGGCGGTTGTTTCCCCGGTATTCGCCCCGCAGCAGCCCCCCGCTCCGTCAAAGAGCGGACGGACAGGGAACCGTGGAATTTTGTCAGCCGCTGCTGTATAGGCCGGGTTGTTGGCCAAAAACAGCAGCATGCTAAATTCCATAAAAGTCAGGGCGTGTTTTTGCACACGAGCGCCACCGTCTGGGAGTAAGGCTCCTTGATGGCGGTAAAAAAATCAAAAATATTCATGGGTATTTCCTTTACACCTATTTTGAACTGTTCCATATAGAACATTCTTATCATAGAGGAGAAAAACACCTGCCAACTCCCGCTTGCCGAAGCGGCTTAGGAGTGTTATGATGGAAAAAAGAAAAGGAGCGTGGCCCATGAAAAAGTGCCGGATCACCGTGGTGAAAAAAGCCTTCTATCCGGAGCTGGCCGCCCGGTATGAAAACCCCATTGCCCACGCCTGCGATATGCGGGAGGGACAGGTATTCGTGACCAACGGCTGGCGGCGGCCGGAGGGCCTGTGTGAGAGCGCGTGGGAGACGCTGTCGCCCTTTGTGATGACCCTGACCCACGGCGGCAGCAACCTGTACGACGGCTGGATGAAAAACGAGAAAGCAGCCATGCTCTCCTGCAACGACGGCTTCCGCCCGGTGAGTTTTCTGGTGGAAGCGCTGGAAGAGGACGCGGACTGACACAATAAGCAACCGCCCGGACAGCCTGACAAAACAGGCCGTCCGGGCGGTATTGTTTTTCGATGGAGTGACGGTATCCCGCCAAAAGCGGCTGCACGAGGAGGGCCGGCAGCCCGCCGCGCCAAGGCCAAAACACCGGTGGTATTTGATGACCCATTCATGCCTTTGCCATATAGCTGCCGCACGGGAGACTCTTTTGGCAGCGGTAGGATCCGGCGCTTGTGTACCCATTTGACGATGTAGGTCAGTACCGCGGCCATAAAGCAGATGCCGGCGCACCAGCCCGGAAATTCACCCGGCTTTTCCATCTTCCGACGCTCTTTTTCCCCGCAGAGGGGATCGCAGCGTTCTTATAATCTGACAAAAAATCACTTGCAATCTCGTTTTTTGCGGCGAAACAAGAAGACACTGACAAAAGCTTATTTCGCCTGCCACACCTCCGGCCCCCGCCCGGCGCCCACCTCAAAGTGGTATTTGACGATGCCCAGGTCAATGTGGGAATTGGGGCCCAAAAGAGCCTTCGCCTCGGCGCCGCCGCCGGAAAGAGCGATGCGGAAGCGCTGCTGGTTGATGGCGGTGGGTGCCAGCAGGGCGGCTTCCATCCCGGAGCGGAACCAACCGGGCATGGGATCGGGGCACCGGCACAGCGTTTCAAGCGGTTTGGAGCGGTGGGAAACGCCCTGTGTGGCGCCATAGCCCAGGGCAATCACGCACGCCAGCTTTTCACCCGACTCCACAGTGATGGCGGAGCGGACGGCGCCTTTGGAAAAGGTGCCCGCCACCCAGCAGGTGTTAAGCCCCAGCATCTGTGCCAGAAGCACCAGATGTTCGCCCCAATAGCCCGCTGGCTCTTCCAGTCCGGGGCCTTTGGGGCCGATCAGCGCCAGATAGTTTTCGACGCCCTCAAACTTGCCGTAGTGAGCGGCCAGGCCGCCGAAGGCTTTCGGCTCATTCCACACGGCCTGTATGTGCAGGCCGGTGTCGCTGTTGCAGCAATCGATCTCCTCTGCCAGACGCTGTGTGATCTGAAGCGGCAGGGGCTTTTTTACATACCGGCGCACCGAATGGCGGGCGGCAATGGCTTCTTGCAAGGTCATGGGAAAAACTCCTCTCGTATGGCCGGAATGTCTGGCAGGACAGCCTGACTTTTTTGGCGGTGATAAAGTCGGCAATCGCCTGGACGGTGATGCGCGGCTGCTCGTCGGCGGAGATGGTGGCGTCGGGGTCGCCCTTTTGCCGGCCGTAGTTGCCGAACTGAGCGTGGTTGTCGCCTTCGATTTTGACGATGTTGTCGGTGTAGTAAATGTTCTTTTCAAGGCCTGCGTTAAAGGTGCCGTAAACGGTGAGCGTTTGTTGGGTGAGATAGTCGCCGTAAAGATAGGCGTCCATCAGAAGAAGCCCCTCCGCCTTGTCGGGGAGCATGGCGGCGTAGCTGCTGGCCATGGCCCCGCCCATGGAGTGACCGGCGATGTACCAGTGTTGGATCTCCGGCACCTGGGCGAAGACCCTGCCAGGTGCGGTCTCTGCGCCGGGCAGGCGATCAGTGTTGGATCTCCGGCACCTGAGCGAAGACCCGGTCGGCGGCGTTGGGGTCAAAAATAGCCATTCGCAGCGGCATTTCCACAAACACGCAGGTGTGGCCGTTGTTTTTCAGTTTTTCTAGCAAAGGGAGGTACGCGGTGGCCTCCGCTTTGGCGCCGGGATAAAAAATGATGCCCGTGTTGCTGGGAACAGTGGGAGAGAGAAGGGTCAGACCGTCTCTGACCTGCATGGTGTGATCGCCCTGCACCGCCACGTCCTCGGCGTGGGAATAAGCGCCGGCCCAGATGAAAAAGCCGCCGATGCACACCGCCGGCAAGGCCGCCCGCGAAAGAAGCGTTATTTTAAGAACTTTGTGCTTTTGGCATAAAGCGTTTCCTTTTCTCCGCGCTGCCGAAAAGCAATCTTCTGCCAGGCAGCCAATAAATCTATTATAGCGTCCAAGGCGTGCCCGTCAATTCCTAAATTTCCCGGATGCCCCAAACGGTGGGTTGCTTTTCCCGCTCTTTGCGCTTATCATAGGGCCAGAAGCGGACGTCCGCCGCACCCGCGGCGGCGCGGCGAAGAAGGCGGTGCCAGACCTGGCGCCAAGAGGAGAAGATCATGCCGAACATTGTGGAGATCACCGATTTTGCAGCCCCCCAGCTGGATGTGTTTGCCCGCCTGACAGAGGCGCAGCTCCGCAGCCGCCGGGAGCAGGAGAAGGGCGTTTTCATTGCCGAAAGTCCCAAGGTCATTGAAAACGCGCTGAACGCCGGATACAGCCCCCTTTCCTTTCTCATGGAGCGGCGGCATATTACGGGGCAGGCGGCGCCGCTGCTGGCCCGCTGCGGCGATGTGCCGGTGTATACGGCGGAGAGCGCCATTCTCGCCCGACTCACCGGCTTTGCGTTGACCCGTGGCGTGCTGTGCGCCTTTCGTCGCCCGGCGCTGCCGGAGGCGGAGACACTGTGCGCCTCCGCCCGCCGGGTCGCTGTGTTGGAAAACATTGTGGATGCCACCAATGTGGGGGCAATTTTCCGTTCTGCGGCGGCGCTGCATATGGACGCGGTGCTGGTCACGCCGTCTTGCTGCGACCCCTTGTGCCGCCGGGCGGTGCGGGTGAGCATGGGCACCGTCTGCCAGGTGCCGTGGACGTATATCGGCAAGATCGCGGCGGAGTGGCCTCAGCCGGGGCTGACACGCCTGCGGGACATGGGCTTTCGCACGGCAGCCATGGCGCTGAGCGATACCGCCGTCCCCATTGACGATCCCCGTCTGGCGGCGGAGGAAAAGCTGGCCATTGTACTGGGGACGGAGGGCGATGGCCTCACGGCCCACACCGTGGCAGCGTGCGACGACACGGTCTGCATCCCCATGTCCCACGGAGTGGATTCCTTGAACGTGGCGGCGGCCAGCGCCGTGGCCTTCTGGCAGCTCAGAGCCAGATAGGCGCTTTCTCATCAAAAAAGACAGTCCTCCGTTTCCGGAGGACTGTCTTTTTGCGCGGCGGAGACCCTGCCGGCGTTTCAGCCCCGGGCCTTTTTCAGCAGCGCCACGGCATCTTCCTTTTTCAGTACCTTGCCGTAGGAGAGCACCTTCCCGTCCACCACCAGTGCCGGCGTTGTCATCACGCCGTAGGCGGCGATCTGGGTAAAATCCGTCACATGGTCAATGGCGGTGTCCATGCCCAACTCAGTGAGCGCTTCTTTCACAGCCTTTTCCAGCGCGTTGCACTTGGCGCAGCCGGAGCCCAGCACCTTCACGCCGGAGGGCGATTTGGCGCTTTCCGCCTGTGCCCGCTCCTGAGGCGTCACGTCCCCGCCGCAGCAGGGAGTCTCTTCCTTTTTTCCAAACAGTCCCATGATGCAAATCCTCCTGTTATATAATCGGTCAAATAAACAAAAAAGAAAACGCGTTGAAAAGATACCCCACCAGAATGATGCCCACGGTGCAGACGGCGATAAACAGCCACAGCAAACGGGGCTTCACCGCCTTGCGCAGCATGATCATGGAGGGAAGCGACAGAGTTGTTACTGCCATCATAAAGCTCAGCACGGTACCCAGCAGCGCCCCCTTGCCCAAAAGAGCCTCGGCCACGGGAATGGTGCCGAAAATATCCGCGTACATGGGCACGCCGATGAGGGTGGCCAGCACTACGCCGAAGGGATTGCGGCTGCCCAGCACGGTTTCCACCCAGGTCTCGGGAATCCAGTTGTGGATGACGGCGCCGATGCCCACGCCCACCAGGATGTAGGGGAAAACCTTTTTAAAGGTGCCGGACATCTGATCTTTGGCGTAAACCAGCCGCTCCTTCTGGGTCAGCGTGGGGGAGTCAATGTCCACGGCGCTGGCGGAGCGAATGAAGTCCTCCACCTGGTTTTCCATATGCAGCCGCTCAATGATGGTGCCGCCGATAACAGCCACCACCAGACCCACCACCACGTAGGCCACCGCCACCTTGGCCCCGAAAATGCTCATCAGCAAAAGAAGACTGCCCAGATCCACCATGGGGGAGGAGATCAAAAAGGAGAACGTCAAGCCCAGCGGCAGTCCCGCGCTGGTGAAGCCGATGAACAGCGGAATGGAGGAACAGGAGCAAAAGGGCGTCACCGTGCCCAGCAAGGCGGCGATGCAGTTGGCCCACAGGCCGTGGAATCGTCCCATGATCTTTTTGCTGCGCTCCGGCGGGAAATAACTCTGAATATAGGAGATGAGAAAGATCAGAAAGCACAGCAGAATCGTGATTTTGATGACGTCGTACAAGAAGAACTGTACGCTGCCGCCCCAGCGTGTGGTGATGTCCAGCCCCAGCGCGCCCAGTCCCCGCCCAATGAGGACATTGAGCCATTTCATGGCCAGAATTTGATTTTGAATAAAGTCACCGACCATCGCAGCACCCTCCGTTATCGGCCTGTGTCAGCCCGGCAAGAAAAGCCTCGTAGGCCTCAAGCGTTTCCCGCCGCAGGGAATAGTGACACCACTTGCCGTCTCTGCGTACCGCCACCAGACCGGAAGCACACAGGATCTTCATGTGGTGGGAAAGCGTGGGCTGGGTGATGGCGAAACGCTCCAGCAGCTTGCAGGCGCACATTTCCCCGTTGGCCAGCATTCCCACGATCTGCACCCGGCTCCGGTCACCCAGCGCCTTGCCCATCAGCGCGGCATCTGTTGCATTCATAGAAGCACCTCACATTAATTGTTGTCTATATGAAAAAGCATACAGCAAACATTGATAAATGTCAATACGAAAAGTGCGGCGTGATGAGCCTTTTTTTGCGGCAAAAAGCGGCAGATCTCGCCTTCTCCGGCGGCGCGGCAAAAACCGGCGGCACGGGATCCCGGGCCGCCGGGCAATCGGCGGCGAGGGCTTTGGGTAAGGGGCGGCACTACGGAGCTGTG